>Ga0233428_1000071_pt1 | contig 156447 bp, 145 predicted proteins | sample SI_118_April2016_4_FD_179890 | JGI IMG/M metagenome (GOLD analysis project Ga0233428, IMG submission 179890) | Seawater microbial communities from Saanich Inlet, British Columbia, Canada - SI_118_April2016_120_MG | ecosystem: Environmental > Aquatic > Marine > Inlet | place: Canada: British... | reverse complement strand
GCGGGTTGCGATAAATGGATCCAATCCAACCAAAATACCAATTCCCTGGGCACAATTAGCTACGATTACCAAGAATGTAGGCGGGAGAAAATAGGCGATGGGTTGGTTTGTAGATATCGTGCTGAAGGACCGCTATGGCAATTTCGGCGGTTCTGGTTACACCAACGGCCATTACGCACCGGAGGAAGAGCCATACCTTAGTCCTCCAGGCATCTTCAGCGAAGATGGAACAAATCCGCTTCTTCCAATCGATAAGTTGGACCGCGCCTTCATGAAGCATGACAAGTATTTTTGGGATGCTCAGCAGTATGAAAAAGCAGGAAATTTTGCCGCCGCCGACGCCGAACGCTACAAAGGTAATCTGGAACTACTCGCCGATATTTCCAAGTTGAGGCAAGAGCTCAATAACAACACCGTTAAGCTGGGAGGGAGGGGTCAGGTCTTGTATTTTGCATTTCGATGATATTCTTGTCACATAAATCAGATTTCCATCATGCAAAATACAAGACCTGAGCTAACCCCTAATCACTCATGCTTATCATGGCGATGCCGCCGTTGATCATTACCGAGGCCGAGTGTGATGAATTGGTGGAGAAATTGGCAATGACCCTTGCGGCGGCGGAAGCTGACTTCCGCGCCGCCGGGGCCATTGCCTGAGGCGTTGATTTAGGCGCCGGGCTGGTCCTGTCTACCTTCGGGCGGTTCGGCAGGGCGGCTTTTGCGGTCGTCCATGAACTGGTCGAATTCCGCCTTGTCCTTGGCGTGGCGCAGCTGTTCCAGGAAGCCCTCGAATTCGCTCTGTTCGTCTTCCAGGCGTTTCAGGGTTTCCTCGCGATAGGCGTCAAAGGCTAAATTGCCGCTTGATGCGCCCTGATAGTGTGCATCTGCATTATTGCCGCGCCGCTTGTTGCGGCGCCGGGAATTATGCCAACGGCCCGGTCCGCCATGTTTCCAACAGCTCATACGTCCACTCCATATTAAATAGGCCAGAATTGCCAATCCAGCCGGCCAAAAAAGAATAAAGCTGAGGACCATCACACCGATCCATGCCCCTTTTCCGTGCTCGTCCAGTTTTCTTGTCAGTTCCATCTGATCCTCATGTAAATAGTATTTACATTATTCAAAATGGGGAGGCTCAATAATGTTTCAAGGGTGCAAAGGCAAAAAAATATCAGTCCTTGCCCAGGCCAAGGCCGTCGAGATAGATCAACATGTTGGCTTCCAGCAGATCCTCGGGCGGCATGGGAATGTTGCGCCGGGCGCCGTCACCACGCCCGAACAGGGAGGCAATGCCGTGCGCCATGCTCCAGACATGCAGGCTCATCATCAAGGCGGGCGGGCGTTTGCGTTCCGGCAGGCCGGCGATCAGCGCTTCGCAGGCTTGGCGGAGGACATTGAAAGCGCGGTCCGTCGCCTCGGCCAGCTCCCGGCTGGAAGCAGGCGGCAGGCGGGCCTCGAACATGGCGGCGAAATAGGCCGGCTCGTTCCGGGCGAAAGCCAGATAAGCCTGGCCCACGGCCTTAAAGGCGGTCATCGCATCAGGTCGGCCGTTGTTCCAGGCAGCGGATAGTTCCTCGGCGAATTTGTCGAAACCGCGCCGGGCGATGTCCGCCATCAGCGCATCGCGGTCACGAAAATGCCGATACGGCGCGGCGGGCGAAACACCAACCGCGCGGGTCACTTCGGCGAAGCTGAAACCGGCGGGGCCGACCTTTGCGATCAGGTCCAGGGCGGCCTGCACCAACGCTTCGCTCAGGTTACCATGGTGGTAACCGCGGCGGCTGCTTCCCTGACGTTTCGACTTGCTCATGTAAACGAGTTTTACATCATCAGGGCGGCGGGTGCACGCTTATGTGATGCGTACCGGCAGGTGCTTGATGCCGCGAATGAAGTTTGAATAGATCCGCTCCGGCTGGCCGGTGATTTCAAAATGCATATCGCGCTTCAGGATTTCCTCCCACAGAATTTGCAGCTGCAGTTCTGCCAGACGGTCGCCGACACAGCGATGGATGCCGGCGCCAAAGGCCAGGTGGCGGCGTGATTTGGTTCGCCGAATATCAAAGGTGTCCGGCGCCTCGATGGCATCCTCGTCCCAATTGCCCGAGACATACCACATGACGACCCGGTCGCCCTTGGCAATGCGCTTGCCGGCAAGTTCCGCATCCTTCAACGCCGTACGGCGCATATGGATGATGGCTGACTGATAGCGGACGATTTCGGGCACCAGGGTCTTGACCAGGCCGTGGTCAGCCCGCAGGGCGGCGAACTGATCGGGATTGTCGCACAGCGCCATCAGGCCGCCCGACATGGAATTGCGGGTGGTGTCGTTGCCGCCCACGATGAGCAGGACAAAGTTGGCGATCAGGTCCATGTGGTTCATATCTTTGGTGTCCTGGCCTTGCGCCAGCATGGAAATCAGATCGAAGGCGGGCTCTCCGTCCGCCCGTTCCCGCCATAGCCTGGCGATGTATGCACCCATTTCCTTCAACACTTCCATACGTTCCTCATCGGAACGGACGGGCGCGTCGGGCGCGTCGAAATTCGCGGTGGCGACATCCGACCAATAAGTCAGCAGGCGCCGGTCATCCCAGGGAAAATTGAACAGGGTCGCCAGCATCATCGTGGTCAGTTCGACGGATACTTTATCGACCCAATCAAAGGTTTCGTTGCGGGGCAGGGAGTCCAACACCATTTCGGTGCGCTCACGGATCATTGCCTCCATATTCCTAAGGTTGCCCGGTGCCACGATCGGCGCCACGGCTTTTCTCTGTGGCGTATGGCTGGGCGGATCCATGGTGATGAAGCTTGTCATCTCCTTGCCAAACGGATTGTCCCGGATCGTTATGCCGCCCAAATGCGAGGCCGAGGAATAGGTCTCGTGGTCCAGTTCCACCTGCATGATGTCGTCATATTTGGTCACCGACCAATAGGGGCCAAACTCGCTGTCGGCACAATAATGCACGGGGTCTTCGAGGCGCAGGCGTTTGAAGTAGCCGCGAAAGTTATCCTGTTGATAGATTGCCGGATCGCTGACATCAAACTGATCAAGCGTTAGGCCGTTGATCTCGGCCTCCGACAAAATGTTTGTTTGCCCCATCGAAAATTCCCCCAGTTAGACCAACGCGCAGATGAGCAGATAAACAGGGGCAATGGCAACCAATTCGTGAACCTATTCGTTGGGGCGCACCGGATCGGTCAGGACGAACAATTTCGGGTCCAGCTTTTGGTTGACCCGGATATCGGTCAGTGACAGCGCCGTGACGCCGCCCTGGGCGTCCTTGATCTTCCATTGCCGCAATAACAACGGCGGCTCGGTGAAGGTAACGCCCATCCAGCCTTCGTCAGGTAACTCCCGGTCAATGATCTTCAAGCGCAGGACACCAAGGCCCTCTTCCACCTCCACCACCTCGACCTGCTCACGCAGGTTCACCGGGTCATCGACCAGTACGCCAAGCGGTGTTTCATACAGCGGAAAGCGGGTGATCTGCTCCAACTCCCGGTCATGGAGCACCAACCAGACGCCGTCGGCGACCAGGAGCAGGGGCGAGGGGGCATCATATTCGAAACGCAGGCGCCCCGGCCGCCGCATGTAGAGCTGTCCGTGTACCACATTGCCCGCGCTATCAACCTGCAGGAACCGTGCCGAGAGGCTCTTGACCCCATTCAGATATGCTTCCACCCGGGCGACGACCGCATCGTGGCTGCTGGCTTTCGCGGCCAGGGGGGCGCTAAATGCCAGCGGCAGGCTGGCCAGGGAAAGAGCGCCGGTCAGGATAGAACGGCGGTTGATGGATGTTTGCGGTGCTGCAGCAGGCGCACCGCGGGCTGGCGTCTTGGCCAAGTCAGTTGTCCTCGTCGGGATTACGCACCAGGATCTCGCGCTTGCCCACATGGTTGGCGCGGCCGATCACACCTTCCTGTTCCATCCGGTCGATCAGATCGGCGGCGCGGTTATAGCCGATTTTCAACTGCCGCTGCAAAAACGAGGTCGATGCCTTTTGGTTCCGCGCGACCACATCCACCGCCGCATCGAACAAGGCATTGCCGCTGTTGCTGCTGAGGTTGCCGTCGGGCTGGGCAAAACCTGTTTCGCCGCCGCCTTCCGTATCCTCGGTCACCGCATCGAGATACTCGGGCCGGCCCTGGCTTTTCAAATGCTTGACCACGGCCTCGACTTCATCGTCGCCAACGAAGGGGCCATGCACCCGGCTGATGCGGCCGCCGCCGGCCATGTACAGCATATCGCCCATGCCCAACAATTGTTCGGCGCCCTGCTCGCCCAGAATAGTCCGGCTATCGACCTTGGCCGTGACTTGAAAGCTCACCCGGGTCGGGAAATTCGCCTTGATCGTGCCGGTAATGACATCCACCGATGGCCGTTGCGTCGCCATCATGACATGAATGCCCGCGGCCCGTGCCATTTGCGCCAGACGCTGCACGGCGGCATCGATTTCCTTGCCCGCGACCATCATCAGGTCGGCCATTTCGTCGACGATGACGACGATATAGGGCATCGGTTCGGTATCAAGCAGTTGATCCTCGAACACCGGCTGGCCGGTATCGGCGTCAAAGCCGGTCTGCACCGTGCGTTTTAACTCCTCGCCCCGCTTTGCCGCTTCGGTGATGCGCTGGTTATAGCCATCGATATTGCGCACGCCCAGGCTGGCCATGGCGCGATAGCGGTTTTCCATCTCGCGGACGGCCCATTTCAAGGCCATGATCGCCTTGCCCGGATCGGTGACCACGGGGGTGAGTAGATGGGGGATATCGTCGTAGACGCTCAATTCCAGCATTTTCGGATCGATCATAATCATGCGGCAGCGCTCGGGCGGCAGGCAATACAGCAGCGATAGGATCATGGTATTGATGGCCACGGACTTGCCTGAACCCGTGGTGCCCGCGATCAGCAGATGCGGCATCTTCGCCAGATCAACCAGCACCGGCGCGCCGGAGATATCCTTGCCCAAGGCCAGCGGCAGCATCAGCTTGGATTTCTCATAGTCAGTGGTCGATAGCAGCTCGCGCAAATAGACGGTTTCGCGATCCTGGTTCGGCAGCTCTATGCCGATGGCATTGCGCCCCGGCACCACGGCGATGCGGACGCTACGGGCGGACATGGAACGGGCGATATCGTCGGAAAGGCCGACCACGCGGGAGGTCTTGGTGCCCGGCGCGGGCTCCAATTCATACAAAGTGACCACCGGGCCGGGGCGGACCTGTACGATACGGCCGTGCACGCCATAATCATCCAGAACGGTTTCCAACATGCGGGCGTTCTGTTCCAGGGCGCTTTCATTGATCGCCCTACCGCGCTGTTGACGTTCTGGCGTGGCGAGCAGATGCAGGGCGGGTAGTTGATATTCCTCGCCCTCGGACAGGGCCAGGGCCAGGGCGGGTTGTTGTTCCTTTTGCGCCCGGCGGCTCTTGCGCACCTTGCGTTTGGGCTTGCTGACCCGGCCGGAAGGTTGTTCGGGGGCAATTCTGTCGCCGACCTGGATGGCCGGAACAGCCGTTTCCCCTGCGTCGTCCTCTGCCAGCATGGGCAGTTCACGGCGAAACAGCGGATGGGTCGCGGCCTGGCGGCCCAGACGCTCGGCCGTGGCGGCGGCAAAACGGGCCGCGCCCATGGTGCGCATCAGAGCGGCGAGGCCTGCTCTTGCCAGGGCCAGCCATTCGGCAAGCTGAATGCCCAACAGATACAACAGCATCAGCGAAGCGCTGAGGTACAGGGCCCCAATTACCAGCGGCGACTGCGGCGCCAGGCCCAGCAAGGCGAGCGCTGGCGTCACGATCCGTAACAGCCAATCGCCGCCATAGCCGCCCAGGCCAGCGGCCTGCGGCCATTGTTCAGGCGCCGTCACGGAGGCCGCGCACGCGGCCAGCAGGAACAGGCAAGGCAGGCTTAGAAATAGGCGCAGGCCATACCAGGGCAAGCCCCGGTGCGAGGCGATCCGCCAGGCCCAGCGGGCCAAGATGCCGACCACGGCAATGCTGGCCAAGCCCAGGCTTTGTAACAGAAAATCCGCCGCATAGGCGCCCGGGGTGCCCAACCAGTTGGCCGCTGGGTTGGCAGTGGCGACGTTCAAGGCGGCGTCGTCGGGATGATAGCTGGCGAGCGCCAATGCCAAGGCCGTTGCCAGGGCGAAGAGCACCAGGCCGGCGGCTTCCACCGCGCGCCGCTGCATGAACGCCACCGCACCCGGCGGCAGCAAGGCGATCTTGCGCGGCGTTCCACTATGCTGTGACATCTCGATCCACCCTCAAATATTCCGTCATATCTCGTCCCGTATCGTCTCTTGCCGATCGTCTCTTACAATGTCTCGGCCATGCGGCCCAGGGCGTCCGCCATTACCGCTCTGTCATGTACCATGGCGACCCGGATATAGCGGCTGCCGGGGTTCTCTCCAGTGCCGCCATCCGCCGATAAATAGGTGCCGGGCAGAACGCGGAGCGCGGCGCGGGTCCAAAGCTCCACCGTCGCCGCTTCCCCATCACCCACATCCAGCCATAGGAAAAAGCCGCCCTCGGGGCGGTAAAAACCAAAGCGGTTCGACAGTATGCGTTCGGCAAGATCAAATTTTTCCACATAGAGCGCCCGGTTGGCGATCACATGTTCTTCATCCCGCCACAACGCCGCCGCCGCCGCATAAACCGGCAGCGGGGATGGGTTGCCGCCATATTCGCTCAGCCGGCGGTAGAGCGTCAGCAAGTCTGGATCGCCCGCCACGAAGCCGGAGCGTAAGCCGGCCACGTTGGAGCGTTTGGACAGGGAATGAAAAACCAATACACCGGACATATCCCCATCCCGTGCACAGACCTGCAGGGTGCCGGCGGGGGGTGTGGCACCATTATAGATCTCGGCATAGCATTCATCCACCACCAGGGTGAAATCGTATTGCCGCGACAGTGCGACTAGGTTCTCCAGATAGTCCAGGCTAGCCACCGCACCTTGCGGATTGCCCGGCGTGCAGAAATAAACCAGGGCGGTGCGCGCCAGGATATCTTCGTCCAAGGCGGCGAAATCCGGCAGGAAGCTGTTTTCCGCCAGGGCCGAGACAAAGACCGGTTCCGCCCCCGCCGCGATCGCCGCGCCGGCATAGCATTGATAGAATGGATTGGGCATCAGCACGGCGGGCTGATGCCCGGCCTTGGTCGGGGGCACGGCTAGAAAAGCGGTGCGAAACAGCGCTTCCCGCGTCCCGGCGCAGGGTGCTACATGGCGCTCCGGTTCGATCATGCCGTGCGGCAGGTCATAGCGGCGGGTCAGCCAATCGGCGACGGCGAGGCAAAAATCCGGGGTTCCGGCCACGGGGGGATATTTGCCGTAGAGGTGGCGATTGGCATGCAAAATCTCACCCACGAAATCGGGATAGGGATGTTGCGGCTCCCCCAGGCTCAGCGCCACCGGGTCCAAATTCCTGGGCGCCGGCAGTGGATCCAGCAGATCGCGCAGGCGCTCAAACGGGTAATCGGGCAGTTCGTTCAGGCGCGGATTTATAATCCGACGATGGGAATTATTGGTCTCGGTTGTCACGATCTGCACGCCTGCCTTCAATTGTTATCCACAGATGCCGTGGACGTGCTGTGGATGATTCGCATGTGATTCGCGAATCGAGAACATAATATAAACGAATAATAGATAATGTAGCTACCTTTCATTGTGTATACAAGGACTTGCGTCGGGAACTTATCATTTGATCACAACTGTAGGCGGGCCACGAATCGGCTTTCGCCTTTTGTTCCCCTTGCGCCGCGATGTACGGCTGAAACGCAAGGACCCGGAGGCTACAACCTCCGGGTCCCTGTTTGTTGCTTATACTCTATCGGCGTGCCTGCCTAGGCGATACTTTCACCGTGCAGGCTGGTGTCCAGACCCTCGCGTTCCTCGTCCTCCTCGACACGCAGGCCCATGACCGCACCGACCAGTTTGACCAGGATGAAGGTGGCGACGGCGCTGTAGGCGATGGTCACGCCGATGCCGTACAGCTGCAGGCCAACCTGGCCGGCATTGCCCTCGATCAGGCCCGCTGTGCCGCCGACCGCTTCGGCGGCGAAAACGCCAGTCAAAACTGCACCGATGATGCCGCCGACGCCATGCACGCCAAAGACGTCCAGGGCATCGTCATAGCCCAATTTCCTTTTCAGCCACATCACGGCGAAGAAACAACCGAGGCCCGCCAGCAGACCTAGGATCAACGCGCCGCCGGGCAGGACGAAGCCCGCCGCCGGCGTAATGGCGACCAGGCCCGCAACGGCGCCCGAGGCAATCCCCAGGACCGAGGGTTTTCCCCGGGTCAGCCATTCCGCGAACATCCAGGACAGGGCGGCGGCGGCAGCGGCGATTTGCGTCACCGCCATGGCCATGCCCGCTCTGTTATCGGCGGCCAATTGCGAACCCGCGTTGAAGCCGAACCAGCCGACCCACAGCAAGGAAGCGCCGATAATGGTCAGTACCAGGTTATGGGGCGCCAGATTTTCACGCCCAAAACCGACCCGTTTGCCCAGAACCAGGCACAGCACCAGGGCCGCGACGCCGCTGTTGATGTGAACCACGGTGCCGCCGGCGAAATCCAATACGCCCGCGCTGCCCAGAAAACCACCGCCGCCCCAGACCCAATGACAGATCGGGGCATAGACCACGACCAACCAAAGCGCGAGGAAGACCATCAACGAGGAGAATTTGATCCGCTCGGCCACCGCGCCCGTAATCAGGGCCGGGGTAATAATAGCAAAGGTCATCTGAAACATCATGAAAACGGATTCGGGAATTGTGCCGCTCATGGAATCGACGCCGATCCCCATCAGGAACAACTGGCCCAGATCGCCAACAAAGGGGCCTTCGCCGGAAAACGCCAGGCTATAGCCGATCGCCATCCAGATGACGGTGGCCATGCAGCAAACCGCGAAACTTTGCATCAAGGTCGCCAAGACGTTCTTTTTGCGCACCATGCCGCCGTAAAACAAAGCGACGCCGGGCACGGTCATCAGCAGCACCAATAGCGAAGAGGTCAACATCCAGGCGGTATCGCCTGAATTCAACTCGTCCGCCGCCAGGGCTGATTCGGAAAAACCGAGAAGAGTGGCGGCAATGACGCCTGCGGCACTGGCGCGCCGGAGTGAAATAGACATGAAAATTCTCCTGATTGGATCAATATTTACAAAATTAGAGGGCATCGGAACCGCTCTCGCCGGTGCGGATGCGGACCGCCGTACCCAGGTCCCAGACGAACAATTTGCCGTCGCCGATCTGTCCTGTTTGCGCCGTGGCGGCGATGGTTTCCATGACCCGGTCCACCATTTCGTCCGATACCGCCAATTCCAGCTTTAGCTTGGGCAGATAATTCACTTCATATTCGGCGCCCCGGTAGATTTCCGTATGGCCCTTCTGCCGCCCAAAGCCCCGGACCTCGGTAACCGTCACACCCTGGACCCCCAGTTCGGTCAGGGAATCGCGAACTTCGTCCAATTTGAACGGTTTGATTACCGCCATCACCATCTTCATCGGGTACGCTCCTGTTGATTTTCTATGCTGTACAAGGCGGTAACGTGCCTTGACACCTGACTCCTATCCAAGAACCGTGCCGGTTTTTGATCGATTTCTCTAACCCGTTGGAAAGAAAGGAAAAGAAAATTTTTAGATGACGTTTTGCGCGATATTCAGCAGATTTAGGTATTTGTTATTGGTTAAAAAATAGGCAAAATATGAAATATGATGATAAATTAGGCGTGAATTTTCAGAGATGCCGAAAAATCGCATAAAGTTGCTGATATTAATAATCTTGACCGTTTCGGTTGTGTATCGCAAACTACGGCAATGAATGCGCAAACAATGGGTGATGGCGAACGGGGCCGCGGGGACCTATCGGCGGCGGCGCGTTTGGATTGGTTGCGCTTGATCCGTAGCGAAAACGTAGGCCCGGTGATATTTCGCCAATTGCTGGCGCGCTATGGCTCCGCCGGCGCGGCGCTGCAGGCGTTGCCGGCCTTGGCCCGGCGCGGTGGCCGGCGGCGCATCAAGCTTTGCACCGTGGCGGCGGCGGAAGATGAACTGGCCGCTGCCGAGGCTATCGGTGCCAGGCCCTTGGCCAGTTGCGAGGCTGCCTATCCGCAGCGCCTGGGTGCCTTGGCCGACCCGCCGCCCTTGATTTATGTGTTGGGTGATGTGACGCGGCTGGCGGCTCCGGCAGTGGCGATCGTGGGCGCGCGCAACGCTTCGGCCTCGGCCATCCGTTATACCCAGCGCCTGGCGCGCGATCTGGGCGAGGGGGGGCTGCTAATCGCCTCCGGCCTGGCCAGGGGGATAGATACCGCGGCCCATGCCGGGGCCCTGCAATCGGGCACCGTGGCGGTGATGGCGGGCGGCATTGATGTGGTCTATCCGGCTGAAAACGAGGCCTTGTACGAAAATATTATTGCTCAAGGCGCCGCCATATCGGAGATGCCGCCGGGTACCCGGCCACAGGCCCGGCATTTTCCCCGCCGCAACCGCCTGGTCTCGGGTCTTGCCCTGGGCGTGGTCGTAATCGAGGCGGCGGAGCGTTCGGGTTCGCTGATCACCGCGCGCTTTGCATTGGAACAAGGGCGGGAGGTTTTCGCCGTGCCCGGTTCACCCATGGATCCGCGCTGCCGCGGCTCCAACCGGTTGATCCGCCAGGGCGCCATATTGATCCAGAATGCCGACGAGGTGTTGGAGGTTATTGGCCCGATGATCCAGCAGCCGGCTTTGTGGGCGATGTCCGAAGAACCCGAGAGCGGGGTGCTGAATTACGAGGAGGCAGGCGCCGAGCAGTCCGATTCCGACGCTGAACGGCGGCGTTTGACGGCTCTTTTAGGGGCCGCGCCGGTGGCGGTGGATGATCTAATCCGTCTATCCGAGTTGACACCGGCCCATGTCATCACCATTTTGCTTGAACTTGAGCTAGCAGGTCGTTTAGACCGTCATGCCGGTAATCGAGTATCAATATCTTAACCATCTGCGTTCTGTATTGGTTGGATATCGTTGCATTTATTGTCGCGTAGCCTATCCGAGTGTCAGCAAAGGTGAGTCTTCCCATCATGGACGTAGTGGTCGTCGAATCCCCGGCCAAGGCCAAAACAATAAATAAATATCTGGGCGATAATTACATCGTGCTGGCCTCGTATGGTCATGTCCGCGATCTGCCGTCCAAGGATGGTTCGGTCGTGCCCGACGATGATTTCGCCATGACCTATGTCACGGACGATAAATCAGCCAAGCATGTGAAAGCCATCGCCGATGCCATGCGGGGCAGCGACAAACTGTTCCTGGCGACTGACCCGGACCGTGAAGGCGAGGCGATTTCATGGCACGTGATGAAGGCGCTGGCCGACGATTACGGTATGAAGGACATCCCTGCCAAACGCGTGGTCTTCAACGAGATCACCAAAAAGGCGGTGGTCGACGGCATTAACAATCCCCGCGACCTGGATATGGATCTGATCAACGCACAGCAGGCCCGCCGTGCGTTGGACTATCTGGTCGGCTTTACCCTCTCGCCGGTTTTGTGGCGCAAATTGCCTGGCGCCAAATCGGCTGGACGGGTGCAATCGGTGGCCCTGCGCCTGATCTGTGAACGCGAGATCGAGATCGAGGCGTTCAGACCACGGGAATACTGGTCGGTCGAGGTCGATTTCAAAACCGCCGCCGATGCGCTTCTGATAGGCCGTCTGACCCACCTGAATGGCGTCAAACTGGACCGTTTCTCTATTGCCGATGGCGAGGCCGCCGAAGCCGCCAGGCGCACCCTGGAAGCGGGCGAATTCTCCATTGCCAAGGTCGAAACCAAGCCGACCAAGCGTAACCCCGCGCCGCCCTTCACCACTTCGACCCTACAGCAGGAAGCCTCGCGCAAGCTGGGCTTTGGCGCCAAGCGCACCATGCAGGTTGCCCAGCGCCTGTATGAAGGTTTTGATATCGGCGGCGAGACGGTCGGTCTGATCACCTATATGCGGACCGACGGCGTACAGATGGCGAACGAGGCTATAGCCAGCTGCCGCGGTGTGATCGGCCAGGAATTCGGTGCCGACTATGTGCCCGGGCAGGCCCGCGTCTATCGCAGCAAGGCGAAAAACGCCCAGGAAGCGCATGAAGCCATCCGGCCGACGGATTTTTCCCGCCTGCCGCGGGATATGTCGGTTTATCTCGATAATGAACAACAGCGCCTGTACGACCTGATCTGGAAGCGGGCCATGGCCTCGCAAATGGAATCGGCCCGTCTGTCGCGCACCACGGTCGAGATTGCCGCCCATGACGGCTCGTCCAACCTGCGCACCACGGGCACGGTGGTGGATTTCCCCGGCTTTCTGAAGTTGTATGAAGAGGGCCAGGACGAGAAAAAGGCCGGCGATGATGATGAACGCCGCTTGCCGAAAGTCGCCGAGGGCGAGGCCCTGAGCAACGAAAAGGTCCGCCCCGAACAGCATTTCACCGAACCGCCGCCCCGCTATTCCGAAGCGACGTTGGTCAAGAAGCTCGAAGAGCTCGGCATTGGCCGTCCCTCCACTTATGCCTCGATCCTGACCGTCTTGCAGGACCGCAATTATGTGGTGCTGGACCGCAAACGCTTCGTGCCCGAAGACAGCGGCCGCCTGGTAACGGCATTCCTGGAAAGCTATTTCCACCGCTATGTGGAGTACGATTTTACCGCCGATCTGGAAGGCCGCCTGGATTCCGTTTCCGCCGGCGAAGTGGATTGGAAGGTAGTGCTACGTGATTTCTGGCGGGACTTTTCCAATGCCGTCGAAGGCACCTCGGAATTGCGCGTGCGCGAGGTTCTGGACAAGGTCAACGATATGTTGGCGCCGCATCTTTATCCCGACGGCGGCGCGGACCGAATCTGCCCAGCCTGCAAAAAAGGCTCGCTGAACCTGCGCGGCGGGCGCAACGGCTTTTTCCTGGGCTGTGACGCCTATCCCGAATGCCACTACACCCGCGCCATGAAGCAGGCGGAAGAGGGCGATGCGGATGAAATGTTCGCCGCCGGCCCCATCGCCCTGGGCGATGATCCTGAAAGCCAAATGCCCCTGACCCTGCGCAAGGGCCCCTATGGGCTGTATATCCAGCTGGGCGAGGCGGTCGAAGGGGATAAAAAGAAGAAGAGCAAGCCGAAACGTGCCGGCCTGCCCGCCGATGTCACGATTGAGCAATTGGACCTGGATTTGGCCCAGCAAATCATCCAACTGCCCCGGCTCGTGGGAGATCACCCCGAGACCGGTAAATCGATCTTCGCCGGTATTGGCCGTTTTGGCCCCTATGTGATGAGCGAGGCCCGTTACCACAAGTTGGAAAGCACGGCGGATGCCTTGAGTATTGGCCTGAACCATGCGGTGGCGGTCATTGCCGACGGCATGGCCAAGGGTGGCGGCCGGCGCGGTGCCAATACAATCCGCACCATTGGTGAACATCCCGATGGCGGCGAGATCAAGATTCTGGACGGCCGCTTTGGCGCTTACGTCAAATACAAAAAGCTGAACGCCACCCTGCCCAAGACCGCCGATCCAATGGAAATGTCCATGCAGGATGCCTTGGATCTGTTGCAGGCAAAGGCCGAAAAAGCGGGTCAGAAACCGGCCAAGGCGAAGGCTGCACCAAAAGCCAAGGCCAAGCCAAAAGCGAAGGCGAAAGCCAAGCCAAAAGCCAAGCCAAAAGCGAAGAAGGCGGCGCCTGCATCCAGTGAAGCGGTGGCCGGGTCCTCGGATTGAGCGCCCCGCGCGGCCTGCCCGACAAGGCGGCGATCAAGAAATTCATCACCGATGCGCCCGGTTCCGTGGGCCGGCGCGAGATCGCGCGCGCCTTTGGCATCAAGGGCGCGGAGCGGGTCGAACTGCGCGCGATCCTCAAGGAACTGGCCGATGAAGGCGTGATCGGCCGGGGCAAGGGCAAACGCTACAACGAGGCCGGCGCATTGCCGCCCGTGGCGGTGTTGCGGATTTCTGGCGTCGATGACAATGCCATGTTGCTGGCCGAGCCCATGCCCAAGGCGGACGACAACACCAATCCCGATGACATCCCAAAACCGCGCATCCGGATCAATTCGGACAAACGCGAAGCCGCCAGCCTGGGTATCGGTGACCGAATTCTGGCCCGCTTGACCCGTAAGGGCGCGGGCTATGAAGCCAGCATTATCCGGGTTCTGCCCAAGGGTCCTGAACGGGTCATTGGTGTCTATTCGGAGGTGCCGGGCCAGGGCGCGCGGATCAGACCGACGGACCGTCGGCAAAAATCGGACTACACGGTGGAAAAGGGCCAGAACGGTGGCGCGAAACGGGGCGATCTGGTGGTCGCCGATGTATTGATCGGCCGCCGTCATGGCTTGCGCGAGGCCAGGGTGGTCGAAGTCCTGGGTGATATGGATGATCGCCGGGCGATCTCGCTAATCGCTATTCATTCGAACGATATTCCCGATGTCTTTCCCGCCGAGGCCGTGGCCCAGGCCGAGGCGGCGCAGCCCGTGGTCATGAGTGCCGCAAGCAAGCGGGAGGACCTGCGCCATTTGCCGCTGATCACCGTCGATGGCGCCGACGCCCGTGATTTTGACGACGCCATCTGGGCCGCCCCCGATGACGATCCCAAAAACAAGGGCGGCTGGCAGATTATCGTCGCCATCGCCGATGTCTCCCATTACGTCACCTTCAATAGCGCCCTTGACCGGGAAGCGCGGCGGCGGGGCAATTCCGTCTATTTCCCTGACCGCGTGGTGCCCATGTTGCCCGAGGCGCTGTCGAACAACCTCTGTTCCCTGCGCCCCGACGAGGACCGGCCGGTGCTGGCGGTGACCATGCGCCTGGATGCCAAGGGCCGGCGCTTGGAGCATAAATTCCATCGCGCCATGATCCGCTCCGCCGCGCGGGTCATTTACGAAGACCTGCAGGCCGCCCATGACGGTGAGCCGAACGAACAGACCGGACCCATTCTGGATACGGTGATAGAGCCGCTGTATGGCGCCTGGGGCGCCCTGATGCGGGCGCGGGAAAGCCGCCAGCCTTTGGATCTGGATCTACCCGAGATGAAGATCTCCGTGGGCGAGGATGGCCATGTGGAAGATGTGCGCCAGCGCCAGCGTCTGGATGCCCATCGGGTGATCGAGGAATTCATGATCGAGGCCAACGTGGCGGCGGCGGAAACCTTGGAGGCGCAGAAAATGCCCTGTGTCTACCGGGTGCATGATCAGCCGGACCGTGAAAAACTATTGGGCCTGAAGGATTTCCTCTCCAGCCTGGGTCTTTCATTTGCCATGGGCGAGCGCCTGCGCCCGGAATTGTTCAATCGTATCCTGGCCAAGGCCAAGGGCTCCGATCATTGGGAGGCGGTCAACCAATCAATCCTGCGCTCTCAATCGCAAGCCCGTTATGACCCCGACAACATTGGCCATTTTGGCCTGTCGCGCCCTCGTTATGCGCATTTTACCTCGCCCATTCGGCGCTATTCCGATCTGTTGGTGCATCGTGCCCTGATCCGCGGCGGCGGCTTTGGCAAGGATGGCCTGCACGATGAGGAAGCGGCGCATCTGGCGGAGACGGCGGAGCATATTTCCAACACCGAACGCCGCGCCATGGTGGCCGAGCGGGACGCCAACGACCGCTATATGGCCGCCTTCATGGCGGAGCAGACCGGCGCTGAATTCATCGCCCGCATCAATGGCGTGACCCGGGCCGGGCTGTTTCTGACCCTGGTCGATACGGGTGCGGACGGTCTTTTGCCCATGCGCTATCTGCACAACGACTACTATCAGGTGGACGAGGCGCAAAAGGCGCTGATTGGCGAGCGTTCGGGGGTTCGCTACCGCCTGGGCGACAGCGTCACCGTACGGTTGGTGGAAGTAAATACTCTAACCGGCGGGCTAATCTTTGAACTACCGTCCATGAGCGCCGAAACGACGGAAGGGGCCTATGGCCATCCCCGCATCGGCAAACCGCGCAAGGAGCGCGTCAAGCGCGGCAGCGACCACAAACATAGCAAACACGGAAAACGAAAGGGCCGCCGGCGCCCTAAGTAATGCCGAGCCTTGCCAAGGCTTCCGCCAGATCGTCGGCGAAGCCGTCGCCTTTGCCTTCCAAGCCGCGTTGATCCAGGCAATCGGGAACTATGAAATAGTCTTCCATGCAATGGGCCAGCTGGGTGATCAGGGGAAAACCAAAGGAGCCGCCCATGCCCTTGAGGTTATGGCCGCCGCGGCGAATGGCATTGATGGTTTGGGCAGCATCGTTGTCCGGCGCCCGGGACGCATCGATCAAGGCATCAAGTTCGTCCAGCGCATCGCCGGCATAATCAAGGAACTCGTCTCTGAGCCGCCTCAAAATGGCATCGTAATCAGAATTCGGCGCGAAGCCAGGTTCCAATGTTGCGTGACCTATGTGGGCATTTCCCATATAAGCGACGGTATTGCAGAAGCGTAAGTTTTCGCTTTATTTTGGCGCTGTCATTCGTGGCCGCGGTTAGCCCGATGGGGAATAGTCATGAGCACCGTACCAACCGTGGAACACGCGCAAAGGCGACTGGGTCAGGCCATGGGGCGCGGTGCCCTGGCCCGTTGCCCGGCCTGTGGCCAGGGGGCGGTATTTGGCCGTTATCTGAAGGTGAATAGTGATTGCACCGCCTGTGGCCTGGGCCTGCATCACCACCGCGCCGACGATGCGCCGCCCTATTTCACCATGTTAATTCTGGGTCATATTTTGGTGCCTCTGACGCTGATGTTGGAGCGGGCTTTTTCGCCACCGTTGTGGCTGCATTTTACTCTATGGCTGCCTCTGACCCTGATCCTGTCCATGCTGATTTTACCGCGCATCAAGGGCGCCTTGATCGGCTTTCAATGGGCTCATCGCATGCACGGTTTTGGCGAGCGGGCTGATTAGGCCGCCTCGATCTCGAATTGCAGCAGTCCGTGTGCTTGGCGCAGGGCCGCTTCCACCGCGTCTGGCGTAGCCCCATTTGAGAATATGAAGCCGAGATAACGGTTGCCTTCGGGCACCGGCACAAGGCTGTCTCCAAGTGGGATTGAGATAGTTATATCCTGGATACCGGGTACCGCGGCGGCAGCCTCCAGTCCATCGACTTGGCGCAGAACGCCGGCGCACGGGATCGGTATCATCATCACACCCGAGGCTGTTTGCGCGGCGCCGTCGGTTGCGGGTATGCCCAAGGCATGGCGGATAATCAGATCTTCCAATCGTCCAGCGCCGCCAAAATCCAAGGCGCGCGCGCACAGCCCGCCGATCGACCGGGCGGCGACCTCGATCAACCAGGCACCCTGCGCATTGATGCGCAATTCCGCATGGATGGGCCCATGGCGCAGGCCAAGCGTGGCCACGCCATTGGCGACGGTGGCGGCGATATCGCTCTGTATGCCCGTGGGCAGCCGCGACGGCGTAATGTAAATTGTCTCTTCGAAAAATGGGCCTTCCAGTGGATCAGGCTTGTCGAACAGGGCCAGAACCTTCAACTCGCCAGCATCGAGCAGGCCTTCAAGGGCAACCTCCTGGCCCGGAATATAGGCCTCGACCAGGATATGACTTGCGGCCTCGCCGCGCTGCCCGGAACCGGCCAGGATCGCTTCGATACGTTTGCGGGCGGCCAGGAATTGCTGCGGATCGTTGGCGCGGATGACGCCGCGGCTGGCCGAGAGCGCCAGTGGCTTTAGCACCACGGGATAGGGCATGTTCCGAGCCTGACCACCCGGATCATCCGCCAAGTCCAACAAAGTGAACCAGGGTGCGGGTAGACCGGAATTGGCCAGCCGGTTGCGGAAACGGTACTTGTTTCCGGTCGCCTCTACCGAAGCCGGGGCATTGTGGCGCAGCTCCAGGGCTTCGCCCGCCTTGGCCGCTAAAAGGGTGGTTTCCTGATCGACGCCGATAATTGCCGCCAGGGGGTAGTCGCGGTGATAGCCGGCAATCTGGGAGACGCCGCGCGCAAGATCCATCAGATCGACCGTCATGGTGCGGCCAGGGGAAAATTGTGCCAAGACGCTGTGTTGGTCCGAGCCAACGGCGACATCGACGCCCAACCGTTCGGCGGCCTGCAGAAAATCACCGATGCGGTACGACGTGGTGGGGACCAGCAGCAGCAGACGGCCGCTGGCGGTGGGCTCCTTAGCCACCTTTGCCCGGTTGGTAGTAGGGATTGTTGCCGCCCGCATGATCGGTGACATCCAGGACATGCACGATGGCGGGCACAATGGCCCTGATCTCGGTCGCGACGCCTTGTTTCAGGGTGACGTCGGCCATGCCGCAGCCCTGACAGCCGCCTTCCAGGCGCAAATAGACCGTATCTTCGACCACATCGACCAAGGCGATATGACCACCGTGGCCGGCGACCTGGGGATTGACGTGTTCATCCAGTAGTTTCTTGATTGCCAGGCCGTCCGCCGTTTGCAGGCCGGGCTTGGGCGTCATGTCATCGAATTCCGCGATGCCTTCGATCTCGGGCAAATAGTGGCGCATCATATGCTCGATATTCAGGCGCAGGTCGCGGGCGGAACCGGTCAATTCCAGGATCACCGTGCCGTTCCGAAAGCCACGGTATATGGCCTCGCCATCGCTATCGGCCAGGGCGGGCGCGACATGGCTATCGAGCAGATCCTTGATATTGGCGATCAGTTCGGGATCGGCATCGGGATCGGTCAAACTGTCTTCAGCATCCTCATCAACTTCAATGAAGACGGCCTCGCCGGCGGTGAAATGGTTCATGATGGCGGCCAGGGCAAAGGTCTTCAGAAGCTGCCAGTCCCAATCATCAGCCTTCCAGACGGTAATGGAATCTTCATCCAGCGAGACCCCCGCGACGCCTTCGACGGCGAACAGCCGCTGCGCCAGGGGCGAGCGTTCGGACGTTGCCACATTGGGGAAATGGGCGCTGCCCGATGGCATTACGGTCTGCCCCGGCAGAAACTTCATCTGCGCCGGATTTGGCGTAGCCTCGGTTTGGATGAACATGGCGGCGGTCCTTTATCTAAACGGTCGTTGGTGGTGGGTTTATCATGTTGCGGCGGGCGGGGAAAACGCTGCTTTGGTCTGTTGAAAATTAACACAGAGCCGCGTCAGATCCGCAACATCCAACAGGCTTTGACTAATGGCGCAGTGATAGCTGTCATCACTTTCAGGGCGGTGCCCAACACATTCCATATGGGCGCAGTTGGTGCAATTGCCAAATGCTTGTCCGTTCTTTTCCCGTGCGACGTGGGCCAGCATCCGTTGCAGTGTTTCGGCCAGTTGGCGCCGCGCCGCCGACGGCAAATCATTGGCCGCCCGGGTCACCGCCTCGAACGGATCATTGCGACGCATCGTCTTGGCCTTTTCGGTCAAATCCAGTTGTTTGCTTCGCCCATCCCGCGCGGCGCGGGATTGTGTCAGATAACCATGCTTGATTAGACCGCGAATGGTTTGTGAGGCCGTGCCCCGCGTGGTGCCATGGAACTTTGCGAACGCCGAGGGGGTGCGCGAGGTCGGATTGGCGTTTTCCAGATAACGCAATACCGTCCATTGCGCCGGCGACAGCACCATGGCCGGCGTGGTGTCGGATTGTGCCAGCCGCCCTAGATGGAGCAGCAATTCCATCAGTATTTCAGGTGTGTTTTGAGTATCGGGAGACATGCGATATAATAGCGTATCGCTATTATATTGACAAGGGCGCATCATGCCGGATAAGCAACCGGGATTGCGGACGAAATAGGGGATAAGTTAATGCTGGATGACAAGACGCGGGCGTGGGGGTCGAACATTGACGTGCGCGACCTGGCTGAATTGCGCGATGAAAGGGTCGTCCACACCCTGCTTGATGTTCGGGAACCCAACGAAGTCGCCGTCTGTGCCATTGCCGGCAGTACCTTTGTACCCATGCAACAGGTGCCTGGGCAAATCAACACGCTGCCCAGGGAGCATCCGCTGATTGTTCTATGTCATCATGGTACGCGTAGCGACATGGTGGCCGGCTTCCTCCGGGAAAATGGCTTCACCAATATCTTCAATCTATCAGGGGGCATCGATGCCTGGGCCCAGGTTATCGATCAGCAAATGGCACGCTACTAATGTCCTGAATTATGGCTGAATTCAGCCATTAATCCTCCGGACTGGACAGCAGGGTGTCCGCCATGCGATTTTAGGGCCTCGGTAAACCTGCCTTTAGAGTGATATGTCCGAAAAACAAACAACACCCAAACGCGCCGCGCGGCCGCGCGATGCCGCCACGCTGGTGCTCTTGCGCCAAGTCCGCGGCAAGACAACCGTGCTCATGGGCCTGCGCCACGGCAAGCACAAATTCATGCCCGATCAATGGGTTTTTCCCGGCGGCCGGGTTGATCGCGCGGATGGTTATGCCCACTCCGCCTCGGAATTGCGCAACCATGTTTCCAACAGCCTGGCGCGGACTTCGTCCCCGCACCGGGCCCGTGCCCTGGCCATGGCGGCGGTACGCGAGACGTTCGAGGAAACGGGTCTGATCCTTGGCAAACCCGTCAACGAGGTGCCGAATTTGGTGCCCGAAAAGGCCGCGCCAAGCTGGCGACCGTTTTACGAAGCCGGCTTCGCGCCGTGCCTGGAAGATCTGGAATACGTCTACCGGGCAGTGACGCCGCCATTTCGTCCAATCCGCTTCAATGCGCGGTTTTTCCTGGCAGACGGCAGCAATCTGCACGGTAAATTGCAAGGCGATGGCGAACTTTTGAATCTGAAATGGGTACCCATCCCCAAGGCGATTGAGTTGCAGACCCCGCCAATCCAGCAGATCGTTTTGGAGGCGCTGCCCGGTCTGGTGGACGCGGACGGCAAGATCCGCCGCCGCCGCAAGGTACCGGTGCGCATCATGCGCCATGGCACACGCCGGGTGGAGTACGAATGAGCGCCCTTGAACAAGCCCAAAAAGTTGGGCGCGACTATGTCCGTCCGGAAAACCCTGTAAGGCCCCGCGATGCCGCGTCCCTGGTGATCTTGCGCCAGCGCAAGGGCGGGACGGAGGTGCTGTTGGGCCGGCGTGCCTCGCGCCACCGCTTCATGCCGAATGTCTTCGTCTTTCCCGGCGGCAGGGTTGATGTGGCCGACCGGGATGTTGATGTGGCGGCGGAGCTGGCCAAACCAGTGGCCAAAAAGCTACAGAATAAATTCACACCGGTGATGTCTCGGGCCCTGGCCGTCGCCGCCGTGCGCGAAACTTTCGAGGAAACGGGCCTGGTCATTGGCGAGCGGCAGAAAAAAGGCGGCGTGCGGCCCGACCTGGCCCGCCTGGACTACGTGGCCCGGGCCATTACGCCGCCTGACAGCCCCATGCGCTTTCATGCCCGATTCTTCTGTATTGACGCCGAACATACCACCGGGCGGGTGCGTGACAGCCATGAATTGCAGCTGTTGCAGTGGTTCCCCCTGGCCGAGGCCCTGGCCATGCCCCTGGTCGATGTGACCGAATTCGTGCTGCAGGAAATCCAGCGCCGCCAGGAAGGCTGGCGGCCACCCGGCGTGCCCTTGTTCAGCTATCGCAACGGACGCGCGGTGATCCGCTACGAAGGTTGAATTTCAGCTGATTTGAGGCTGATCCGCACTTGACAGAACCGTTGGGAGGATTATGTTCCCAACTCGGAATTTAATGGCAAGGGTGCCGCATCTGCAGGCGCCGCAATTATCGGAGATTTGGTGATGGCAAAACCGTCAACCATTAAGATCAGGCTGGTGAGCAGTGCTGACACCGGTTACTACTATGTGACCAAGAAAAACCCGCGTACCCAGACGGAAAAGATGGTGGTCAAGAAATACGACCCCGTGGTCCGCAAGCACGTGGAATTCAAGGAAGGCAAGATCAAATAATTTTTTGATCCTGCTGCCCTGACGTAGGTTCGGGGCATCGCGAAATTTCAGCGGAAAAATATTCGAGTTTGAGTATTCGAAACTGAATATCCGAGTTCGAATATCCATGTCTGAATAATATCCATGTCTGAATAATGAGTGGCCGGCGCTTGCGCTGGCCCTTTTTGTTTGTTCGGCTGATTGTCCGGCTTGTCTGCCCTTAGAACATGTTTCTTGAAAACATGCTCAGACTCTTAAGAAAAGAGCAATTGAATCAATAATCTAAGTCGCGCCAAACAAGTCTTGGGCGACTCCGATTAATTGAAAATTGCTCTAAATGCGGCTCAGCCGCCTTGTGCGGTCGCTACGGGTGCATCCTGTGCCTCGCAGACGACCTGATTGCGGCCGTTGTTCTTGGCCTCATAAAGCGCCTCGTCGCCGCGTCGCATGATGTTCGCCGGGCTGTCGGAGGCGCCTTGGGAAATGGAGACGCCGATGCTGACCGTGATGGGGATATCAATGCCTTGATCGGGCACCGTCATGGGACTTTCGGCAATGGCTTCACGCAGGCGTTCGGCAACGCCCACACAGGTATCTCGGTTTGAATCGGGCATGATCACCACGAATTCCTCACCCCCCGTGCGCGCCGCCAAATCAATAAAGCGGACACAACGTTTCACCCGCGCCGCGAACTCCTTCAGAACTTCGTCGCCGGCGGCATGGCCGTGGGTATCGTTGACCACCTTGAAATGATCGATATCAAATGCCAACAGGCCGACCGGTTTGTCTTCCTGGACGGATCGCTGCATCAGGTTTTCAAGGTGGGTTTCCAGATAGCGGCGATTGTACAGTCCCGTCAGCGGGTCCGTTACCGCAAGGGTCATGCTCAGATGATAGTTGGAGCGCAAGCGGTCTTCGTACTTCTTGCGGCGCAATTGGGTCCGGCAGCGGGCTATCAACTCATTCTGATCGACCGGCCGGATCAAATAGTCATTGACGCCCAGATCAAGGCCTCTGACAAGACTCTCCATTTGATCGGGCGTGTCATCGACCAGGATCAGGATCGGCATCTGCCGGCTTTCTTCCATCGACCGAAGATGTGAGCACAACCGCAGACCATCGGTTTCCTGTAGGGACAGCGAGACGATGATCAGGTCAACATTGCCGGTCTTTGCCGCCTCTATTGCCTCATCGGCGTTGATCGCCATGGTTACCGTATGGTTGTCTTCCAATGCTTGATTGATATTGCGGGCATAGATTTCCCGGTCCTCGACCACCAAGATGCGGCCGCCATTGACGCTCAATTCATCTTCTTCCGGTTCCGCCATGCCGAAGCTGCTCGATGTAGCTTCGCGGAGGCGCAACTCGTCCATCATGATCTTCAACCGGATCAAGGAACGGACGCGGGCAAACAGAGCGATATCGTTGACGGGCTTGGTTAGGAAATCATCGGCGCCGGCTTCCAATCCGCGCACCCGGTCCGAGGTATCCGACAGGGCGGTGACCATGACCACCGGAATATGCATGAGGTTCGGATTGGCCTTGATCTGCTCACAGACCTCAAAGCCGTCCATACCGGGCATCATCACGTCGAGAAGGATGATATCGGGCACTTCACGTTCAACGATCTCTAGGGCATCAGGCCCATTCATCGCAGTTAGAACGTCATAATACTCTCTGGAAAGCTTTGCTTCCAGAAGCTTGACGTTCGGTAGAACATCATCAACGACTAAGATACGTGCTGTCATTGTCCGAGATAACTCCTACCTCTACTCGAGAAACCGTTTTACAGTATCCAAAAACAGCTGCACTGAGATTGGCTTGGCGATATAAGCCTCGCAACCGCCGACACGAATTTTTTCCTCATCACCCTTCATGGCGAAGGCGGTCACGGCAATCACGGGAATGGATTTCAATTCATCATCTTCCTTGATCCATTTAGTGACTTCCAGACCGGAAACCTCCGGCAGTTGGATGTCCATCAGGATCAGATCGGGCCGCTTTTCCCGCGCGATCGCCAATGCTTCCATGCCATCCTTTGTTTGCAGGGTGTCGTAACCATGCGCATCAAGCAGGTCATGAAAAAGCTTCATGTTTAGATCGTTGTCTTCGACAATCAGTACGGTTTTTGACATTGTTACCAAGTCCCCGAGGGCGCCCGTATGGGCGTGTTTTGTGAAATTATCCAGTAAGACAGTTAATATCTGGTATAGCCATCACAGAACATGATTAACAAAGCATGAAAACCTGTGCCTGGTCGATGGTTAATACAGGACATTATCATGAATGAAGAGCAGGCGAAAATCATAGCGCTGCAGGCGTTGACATTTTTGGTTGGCGAAGAAGATATACTGCAGAGATTCATGGATCTTAGCGGCAGTGACGCGACGGATTTACGCCAGCGCGCCGATGATCCGGCCATGCTGGCGGGGGTCTTGGATTTCTTTCTTGGCAATGAGGCCCAACTTCTGGATATGTGCGCGGCAATGGAGATTGCGGCGGATGCACCCGCGAGAGCGCGGCGCAGCCTCGCTGGCGGCCAATATGAGGAATGGAGTTAAGGTGGAAAGCGATAGTTTGCACGATGAAGTTTTGAGCCAGTTGGAGGCCTTGAGCCTGACGCCGGAACGGCCCTTGATCGTTAGTGACGCGGACGAGGTGATCTTTGCCTTTGTGCGTAGTTTGGAGGGCTTTCTGCTTGATAATGGCCATTTCATGGATTTGCAGTCATTTGCGTTGAGCGGAAATATTCGCGATTCCACGACCCGGGAGCCGGTATCCGCCGAAATGGTAAAATCGCTGATCGGTGATTTTTTCTCCGAGCGTACAGAACAGATCGAGCCGGTGGACGGCGCGGCGGAGGCTTTATCAGCCTTGTCCGAACGGGCGCAGATCCTGGTTCTCTCCAACGTTCCCCTGGATCAAATCCCGGCCCGCCGCCGGGCCCTGGTCAAGAACGGCATGGATTATCCCCTGGTGGCGAACATCGGCAGAAAAGGCAGTGCCATGGCCTACCTGGCGGATCGGCACCAGGCGCCGATCTTTTTCCTCGATGATATTCCGCACAATATTTCTTCCGTCGCGCGCAAGGCGGAGACGGTGACGCGGCTGCATTTCATTGCTGATCACCGGCTGCGCAGCTTGCTTGGTCAGGCAGAAGATGCGGATGTGCGCATCGACGACTGGCCCGGCGTCCGCCGTTTTATCGAAGGGCGGTTGAGCGAGCAGGGGTTTTAAGCCATGCGTCTCGGTGTTGATCTGGGCGGTACCAAGATCGAGGCCTTGGCCCTGGCTGATGATGGGACCGAGCTGCAACGCCGCCGGGTGCCGACGCCGCAAGGCGACTATGACGCCATTGTCGCCGCCATCCGGGATTTGCTGGCGGCGGTAACCGAGGGGCAGGCGGTGGACGTGGCAACGCCAGCGCCCGTGGGCGTGGCCATACCCGGTGCCGTATCGCCTGCCACGGGTCTGGTCAAGAATGCGAATTCCACCTGTCTGATCGGCAGGCCGTTCGGCAAGGATTTGAGCGCCGCCTTGAGCCGGCCGGTGCGTCTGGCGAATGATGCCAATTGTTTTGCACTTTCCGAAGCCAGCGACGGCGCCGCCAGGGGCGCGGACAGTGTCTTTGGCGTCATTGTCGGCACGGGCACCGGCGCCGGGATCATCGTGGGCGGGCGCCTGCATGAAGGGCCCAATCTGATCGCGGGCGAATGGGGCCATGCGCCGCTGCCCTGGCCCGACGATGACGAACGGCCCGGCCCGCCTTGCTATTGCGGCCGGCGTGGCTGCATCGAAACCTTTCTTTCGGGTCCCGGTCTGAGCCGCAGTTATGAAGCGGCGGCGGGCCGTTTTCTACAAGCACATGAAGTTGCCGAACTGGCCGCCCAGGGTGACGACGTGGCCGAAGCCTGCATGGCGCGTTACGAGCGGCGCATGGCGAAATCCCTGGCCATGGTAATCTCGATCCTGGATCCGGAGGTGATCGTGCTGGGCGGTGGGGTCTCGAATATCAAACGGCTGTACGACAACGTACCTCGGTTGTGGGGCGAGTTCGCCTTCTCCGATCAGCTTTCGACCAAACTGGTGCAGGCCAAGCACGGCGATAGCTCCGGCGTGCGCGGGGCCGCCTGGCTTTGGCCGCCGTCGGTGGCCGCTTAACCATGGCAGCCCTGTGCCGCGACTGCCTGACGGTTGCCGCGCGGGATACTGCGCCTGGACGTTGCCTCTCTTGCGGTTCGCCGCGCCTGGTGCGCCATGCTGAATTGCTGGATCTGTGTATTGCACATCTGGATTGTGACTCCTTTTATGCCAGTGTCGAAAAGCGCGATGATCCCTCCCTGGCCGACAAGCCGGTGATTGTTGGCGGCGGCCATCGCGGCGTTGTCTCGGCGGCCTGTTACATCGCGCGGACCTTCGGCGTGCGTTCCGCCATGCCCATGTTCAAGGCCCGTAAGGCCTGTCCCCAGGCCGTGGTGATCAAGCCTGATATGGCGAAATACGCTACCGCCGGCCATCAGATCCGCGCCATCATGAAGGACTACACCCCCTTGGTGGAGCCGCTGTCCCTGGACGAGGCATTCCTGGATCTGACCGGGACGGAACGGCTGCATGGCCAAGCGCCCGCCGCCACCGCCGCGGCAATCGTGAACCGCATCGTCGCCGAGGTCGGTGTCACCGCCTCCATCGGGTTATCCTATAACAAGTCATTGGCCAAGGTTGCTTCCGACCTGGACAAGCCCAAAGGTTTTGCGGTGATCGGACGGGCCGAGGCAGTGGATTTCCTCGCCGCGCAACCGGTATCGATCATCTGGGGCGCGGGCAAGGCCCTGCAACGGCGTCTGGCCAAGGAAGGCATCACAACAGTGGCGCAATTGCAGGCGATCGAGGAGAACGAATTGCTCGCCCGCTATGGCGCCATGGGACAGCGCATGGCGCAATTCGTGCGGGGCGAGGATCCGCGCCGGATCAGTGCCAATCGGCCCACCAAGAGCATTTCGTCGGAAACCACCTTCCATAACGATATCGCCGATGGCGAAGCGTTAAAGAAGATCCTCTGGCGCCAGGCGGACCGCGTTGCCCGGCGCATCAAAAGCGCCGAGTTGGCCGGTACCACAGTGGTTTTGAAATTGCGCCGTGCGGATTTCCGTATTTTGACGCGCAGCCGCCGCCTACCCGATCCGACGCAACTGGCCGATACCATCTATCACGAGGCCGCCGAGCTGCTGGCCAAGGAAATCAATGGCACGGCGTATCGTTTGTTGGGCGTCGGTTTGAGCGGTCTGGTCGATGGTGTCGAGGCGGACCCGCTGTCCCTGGCCGATCCAGGCGGTGGGCGCCGGGCCGATGCGGAACGGGCCTTGGATAAGGTGCGTGAACGTTTCGGCACCGAGGCCATCGGCAAGGGTCGGGGGTTGCGCTGATACGTTAGTCGCAGTTCGGTTGGTCGAGATATTGCAACTCCACCAGGCGGCCGATCAGGCTAAAATCAGGATAATCCAGCATCAATTCATCAACCACGCCGTCGCCATACAAAGTGAAGCCGACTTCAAATTCAGGCGTGCCGATCTGGCTGTCGTGGTGGAAATAGGCCAGGCGCACCGGCCAGCTGGGTAGATCGTTGGCCAGCAGCTTGCCGCGTTTGGCGCGCTTTGGGCCGAATTTATCACCGATGAATACAGAGGCATAATAAAAGCCGGCGGCGTTGCTGCCATCGAACAGGGTCGTTTCAAAGCTGCGGCGGCCGGCCAGTGCCGCCCGCAATACCGCGCGATTATACGAAATCGGAAACAGCGTGCCCTTGGGCAGGGCCAGCTCCCGTGTCGTGGGCAATTGCCAGACGCCCAGACCCGAGCCAGCATCGGCCCCGCCCTGATGCACGTCGCCCCGGCCCTGCTCCCGTTCGGCGACAGCGCTGTTGATCTTGTTCACCACGTTAAAACGCATGGCCCGGCCGTCGCGGCTTTCCCAGACGGAGGCCTGCATATTCCCGATTATCTCGGATGTTTCGCCGCTGGTGATGCGGGTGATGAAGCCCTGATTTAAGATAAAGCCGCCGCAGTCTTCGACCAATTCGACGACCAGGCGCCCGCTGGCGGTATCAATACTGCCGCTGTCCCGGTCCTGGTTCAATTTCAGATCATAGACCCCGCGGACCGGGCGCAACGCCTGGGATAGGGCCGCGGTGCTGTTGAAAAGACAGGCGGAGAGAAGCACAAAGCCCCAAATTCCCCATGCTGATTTAGTCATTTATCCTGTAGGCTCCAATTTCCCTATGTCGCCGCGCCATAGTAGCAGGCTTTGAGAGGAAGAGGTTTAGATGTTGCATATTGGCCAGTTTGAAATTAGCCGGGTGATTGAGAGCGAGGGTCCGTTCCTCCCCGTCCAGGACTTTATTCCCGATGCCGAGCAGGCAGTGATCGACGCCAACCGCGACTGGCTCTATCCGCGCTATATCGAACCTGGCACCGACAAGATCATGCTGACGATCCAGTCCTATATCCTGCGCACGCCGCGCCACACCATCCTGGTCGATACCTGTGTTGGAAATGACAAACCCCGTCCGGGCCGGCCCATGTTCGATCAACTCAACCTACCCTACCTGGCCGATCTGGCCGCCGCCGGGGTACAGCCGGAAGAAGTCGACTTCGTGCTCTGCACCCATCTGCACGTGGATCATGTGGGTTGGAACACCAAACTGGTCAATGGCCGTTGGGTACCGACCTTTCCCAATGCCAAATACATCTTTGCCCGCAAGGAGTACGAGTTCTGGGAGCAGCGCCATCTGGATGGCAGCGAGGGGCCGGTGCCCAACGTTTATGACGATAGCGTATTGCCGGTGATGGAGGCGGGACAGGCGGTGCTGGTCGATATGGATCACCAGATCGACGATGGCATGTGGTTCGAACCGGCGCCGGGGCATACCGCCGGCAACGTGGTCCTGAACCTACAGTCGCAAGGCCACAACGCGGTGATGTGCGGCGACGTCATGCACCATCCACTGCAACTGGTACGTCCCGAATGGTCAAGCCGTGCCTGCGAGGACCCCGCCATGTCCACCGCCACCCGGCGCGCCTTTATCGAGCGACATGCCGATACCGATACCCTGATCGCGCCTGCCCACTTCGCCTCGCCTACCATGGGGCATATTATCAGCCGGGGCGATGCCTTCGGCTATCGTCACATCGACGTCTGAGCGCGCCGCGCATTCGCAAAGGTGAGCCGTTCGACTCGGGCTGGAAGCCCTGGTAAAACCGCTGCAGACAAGGAGAAGGATACATCATGAGCTTGCTGCCCAAATCCGTGACGATTACCGATGACACCATGCGTGAAGGCCTGCAAATCGAGAGCGCCGATATTTCGGTGGATGAAAAACTGCGGCTGCTGGATGCGCTGGGCGAGACCGGGGCCAAGGTGATCTCGATCGGTTCCTTCGCACATCCGAAATGGACGCCGTCCATGGCCTGTATTGACGAGATCGCGGAACGTTTCGTGCCGAAACCGGGTATCAAATACACGGCGGCGGTATTCAATCAACGCGGCTTTGAGCGGGCCGACAGCTACTATCCAAAGATCGATGTGCGCGGGAAGAAATTCCGCACCAATGTCGAACTTTGCGACACCTTCGCGCGGCGCAACTATAACCGCTCCCAGGCCGAACAAATCGCCGGCGTGGATGCCGCGATTGAAGCCGCGCGGGAGGCCGGCGCCGAATACGGCGGCGTGGGCCTGGGCAATCCCTTCGGCTCCAACTTCGAAGGGCCGTTCTCCCTGGCGCAGCGGATGGAGCTGCTGGATCTGTTGATGGGCAAATGGCACGCCGCCGGCATCAAGGTGAACAAATGTTCCTTCCTGGACGCCATGGGCTGGAACATGCCCCACACTGTCCGCGAGACCTTGCTGGCGATCAAGGAACGCTATCCCGAGATCACCGATTTCCATATGCATCTGCATGACAGCCGAGGTGCGACACTGGCCAGCTATTACGAAGCGCTACAGTTGGGTGTGACGGAATTCGATACCTCCATCGGCGGCATGGGCGGTTGCCCCTATTGCGGTAACGGCCGCGCGGCGGGCCATGTGCCGACGGAGGATTTCGTCAATCTGTGCCACGAGCTGGGCATCGAGACCGGCTATAACCTGGACAAGTTGATCGAGGCCGCCGCCGTGGCCGAAGAAGTTGTCGGCCATTCCCTATGGGGCCATGTCTCGAAAGCCGGCGCTCTGCCACGGGGTGAAAGGCTGTATCCCACCAATATGCCGTTCGTGGAGACGTTGGAGGAAGCGGCCCATTTCCGCAAGGGGCCGTCGGTTTATGAGGGTCAGCTGTCGCCATGGAAAGAGGGCGATGCCTTAAGCCGCTAGATCCTCCCGTCGCTAGATTCTCGTAGTTTCGGAGTAACCCAATGCCCGTATTAGACACGACCCTCGACATCCGGTCCGAGGAATTCAAGCAGAACCGTGATGGTATGCTGAAGATGCTCGCCGCCCTTGATGAGTTGCATGAAGAGGTCGCCATGGGCGGCGGTGAGGAAGCCATGGCGCGCCTGCGCAGCCGGGATAAGATGCCGATCCGTGAACGCATCGCCATGGTACTGGATCAGGATTCGCCGTTTCTCGAGATCAGCCCCTTGGCGGCGTGGCGCTCGAACTTCAATGTCGGCTCCGGCTTCGTTGTCGGCCTTGGTGTTATCGAGGGCACGGAATGTTTGATCCTGGGCCATGATCCATCGGTGCGGGCGGGCGCCTTCAACCAGTTCAATGCCAAAAAGCTGATGCGCGGTCTTGAAATCGCCCGGGTCAACAGGTTGCCCTACGTTCAATTCGTCGAGTCTGCCGGGGCGGATTTGCGGGGCCAGGGCGATGACGATCCGGAGGCGGCGATCCGGCGCGAGGGCGGGCATTTCGCCGAGTCCGGCCGATTGTTCTACGAAATCACCGAGCTCTCGAAAATGCGCATCCCGACCATCTCCGTGGTCTTTGGCGCCTCCACCGCCGGCGGTGCCTATCAGCCTGGGATGAGCGACTACAACATCTTTATCAAGAACCAGTCCAAGGTCTTCCTGGGCGGTGTGGCGCTGGTCAAGATGGCCACCGGCGAGGATGCGAACGAAGAGAGCCTGGGCGGGGCTGATATGCACACGCGGACTTCGGGCCTGGGCGATTACCTGGCGGAGGATGAATTGGACGGTATCCGCATCTGCCGTGAAGTTGTCAGCCACCTGAATTGGCGCAAGAAGGGCCCGGGAGCAACCCTGCCCATTGACGAACCCTTGTATGACCAGGAGGAACTGCTGGGCCTCGTCAACGAGGACCTGCGCGTGCCGTTCGACATTCGCGATGTCATCGCGCGCACCGTCGATGGCTCCCGCTTCGAGGAGTTCAAGCCGCTGTACGGCCCCACCCTGGTGACGGGCTGGGCCTCCATCCATGGCTATCCCATCGGCATTGTCGGCAACAACGGGCCGTTGCTGTCGGAACCATCCGAGAAGGCGGCGCAGTTTATTCAGCTGTGCAATCAGATCGATGTGCCGATTCTGTTTCTGCATAACATCACCGGCTATATCGTCGGCACGGATTTCGAACAGGGCGGTATCACCAAGAACGGCTCGAAGATGATCAATGCCGTGGCCAATTCCACGGTGCCGCATATCTCGATCATCGTCGGCGCCTCGTACGGCGCCGGTAACTACGGCATGAGCGGGCGGGCCTATGGCACCCGTTTTACCTATATCTGGCCGACCGCCAAGATCGCTGTCATGGGCCCCAAACAAATGGCCGGCGTGATGTCCATCGTTCAGCGCGCGGCGGCGGAGCGCCGGGGTATTGAGTTTGACGAGGAGGCGGACGCGAAGCGTGCCGGGATCGCCGAACACTGGGCCGAGGAACGCTCGAAAGGGCTGTTCGCGACCTCGCGCGTCTCCGATGACGGTATGATCGATCCCCGCGACACCCGCACGGTGATCGCCATCTCGCTCTCGATCTGCCACAACCAGGACGTGGCCGGCACCAAGGAGTTCGGCACATGGCGGATGTAAGTGGGGCGGATGTAATAACAGGCCCCATCAGCTGTCTGTTGATCGCCAACCGGGGTGAGATTGCCCGGCGTATCATTCGCACCGCCCACGAGATGGGCATTGCCACCGTGGCCGTCTATGCCGATGGCGATGCCAACGCGCCGTTCGTGCACGAGGCGGACAGCGCCGTCGCGTTGTCCGGCGTTTCGTCGGCGGAAACCTATTTGGATATGGACAAAGTTTTAGCCGCCTGCGAAAGCGCCGGCGCCGACGCGGTGCATCCGGGCTATGGCTTTCTGTCGGAAAACGCGGCCTTCGCCAGGGCCGTGATCGATGCCGGCATGCGCTGGGTCGGGCCATCGCCCGAGGCGATCAGCGCCATGGGCGATAAACTTTCGGCCAAGCGGTTGATGCAGCAAGCAGAGGTGCCGACCCTGCCGGCGCGGGAGTTGGGCACGGACGCGGACGTTGCCGCCGCCGCGCGCGAAATTGGTTACCCGGTTTTGGTCAAGGCCTCCGCGGGCGGTGGTGGCCGCGGCATGCGCGTGGTCGAGGCGGAAGCGGATCTGGGGGATGCCGTTGATGGTGCACGCCGCGAGGCCGGTGCGGCGTTCGGTGACGATACGTTGTTTCTGGAACGTTGGCTGACGTCTTCGCGCCACGTGGAGATCCAGATCTTGGGCGACCAGCATGGCAATCTGGTGCATCTGTTCGAGCGTGAATGCTCGATCCAACGGCGGCATCAGAAGATCATCGAAGAGGCGCCGTCGCCGGCGGTGGATGACGAACTGCGCGCCCGCATGGGAGCCGCCGCCCTGTCGGCGGCGCGGCAGCTCGGCTATGCCTCCGCCGGAACCGTGGAATTCCTGCTCGATGGCGGTGATTTCTGGTTTCTGGAGGTCAATACCCGTTTGCAGGTGGAACACCCGGTGACGGAGGAAATCACCGGCCTTGATCTGGTGCGCGAACAATTGCGCATCGCCGAAGGTGAAGCCCTGGGCTATGGCCAGGACGATCTGTCGATCGACGGCCATGCCATCGAGGCGCGGCTGTATGCGGAAGATCCCGGCAACGACTTTCTGCCGGCGCCGGGGACGGTCATTGCCTGGCAGCCTGATACGGCGACCGGCGCGCGTTTTGATTCCGGTATCGAGGCGGGCAGCGAGATCGGCTTGCAGTTCGATCCCATGATCGCCAAGGTTATCGTCAAGGCGCAAACCCGATCCGAAGCCGCCCGCCGCCTGGCCCGGGTGCTGGAAAATACCCGCCTGCAGGGTGTCACCAACAACCGCGATTTTCTTGTCGCGGTGCTGCGCGATCCGGCATTCATCCAGGGTGATACGACGACTGACTTCATCGAGCGTGTCGACCCTGGCCGAAAACGGCTGATTGACGAGGCGGCGTTGCATCAGGCCTTGATCGCGACCGTGATCCACGCACAGGCGCGGCGGCGGGCCGGGGCGCGGGTTTTGGGCAGTATCGCCAGCGGCTGGCGGAATTCGATCATGCCGCCGCAGATGACGACCTTCAAACACGGTGATGACGAGATCGTGGTGACCTACCGGGCCCTGCGGGATGGCACCTTTGCTGTCTCGGTCAATGACAGTGCCTATGCGGTGGCGGTGTTTGCCGACGGCGCTGATAACACTGATCTGGAGATCAATGGCCGCCGGGTGAATTTATCACTGGCGGCGGATGCCGATCGCTGGCTGGTACATGGACCGGGCGGTGATGTGGAGTTCCGGGAGCTGCCGCGCTTTCCCATTGGCGGCGGGGCGGAGTTTGCTGGCGGCTTGGTGGCGCCAATGCCTGGCAATGTCACCGCCACCCATGTGGCGGAAGGCGATCGGGTGGAAGAGGGGCAGCTGTTGCTGATCCTTGAAGCCATGAAGATGGAACACCGCATCACCGCGCCCGTTGCCGGTACCGTCAGCCAGATGCGCACGGCGGTTGGCGATCAGGTTGATAACGGCGAGCTGCTGGTTGTTCTGGAGGAGGAGGCCGGTTAGCGCCTGCCGGCAAAAATGCACCGTTGAGAAATCCCGTTGTTCGTCCTAAACAACGGCCATGGTGGATACATTGAAAATTGCCCTGGCGCAGATCAATCCGAGGGTCGGCGATATCACGGAGAATACCGAGCTGGTGCGGGAAGCCCGCCGGGAGGCTGCGGGCCTGGGCGCGGATCTGGTTGTCTTCGGTGAATTGGTGCTATGCGGCTACCCGCCGGAAGACCTTGTCCTGAAGGAAGCCTTTCAAGACGCGGTGGCGGACGCGGTGGCGGCACTGGCGGCGGAAACCGCCGATGGCGGGCCGGGTATCTTGGTGACGGCACCTTGGCGCGACCAGGGCCTACTGTACAACGCGGTGGTGCTGTTGGATGGCGGCGAGATCGTCGCGGCGCGCTACAAGCATGACCTGCCCAATTACGGCGTGTTCGATGAGAAACGGGTGTTCGCGGCGGGGCCCCTGCCGGGGCCAATTAATTTTCGCGGCATTCGTCTGGGTGTGCCCATTTGTGAGGATATCTGGACGCCGGAAGTTTGCGAATGCCTGGTCGAGACCGGCGCCGAACTATTGCTGGTGCCCAATGGCTCGCCCTTTGAAGACGGCAAGTTCGATGTGCGCCTGAACCACGCCGTGGGCCGGGTCACGGAAACCGGCCTGCCCCTGGTCTATGTCAATCAGGTCGGCGGCCAGGACGAGCTGGTTTTCGATGGCGGCAGTTTTGTCGTTAATGGCGATTGTTCCCTGGCGGTGCAAATGCCTACTTTTGATAGCGGATTGGTGCTGACCGAATGGCGCCAGGAGGGCGACGACTGGGTCTGTGCCCAAGGGCCGCGCACTGCGCCGCACGAGGGCCTGGACGCATTGTACCGGACCATGACCCTGGGGCTGCGCGATTACGTCAACAAGAACCGGTTTCCAGGCGTGGTACTGGGCCTTTCGGGCGGCATCGATTCCGCCCTCAGCGCCGCCGTCGCCGTCGATGCCCTTGGCCCGGAGCGGGTCTGGTGCATCATGCTGCCGTCGAAATATTCCTCCCCCCATAGCCTCGCCGACGCCATCGCCTGTGCCGAGTTGTTGCAATGCCGGGTGGACAAGGTGACGATCGAGCCGGCCGTGGCGGCCTATGAAAGCATGCTGGGTGCGCTGTTCGAGGGGCGGGAAGCGGATATCACGGAAGAGAATATCCAATCCCGGGCCCGCGGCATGGCCTTGATGGCGATTTCCAACAAATTCGGCCACATGGTGCTGACCACGGGCAACAAGTCGGAAATGTCGGTGGGTTATGCGACCATCTACGGCGATATGTGCGGCGGCTTTTCCGTCCTCAAGGACGTCTACAAGATCACCGCGTTCGAATTGTCCCACTGGCGAAATCAGCAAAAACCCGCAGGCGCCCTGGGGCCAGATGGCCGGGTCATTCCCGAAAATACCATTACCAAGCCGCCGTCGGCTGAATTGCGTCCCGATCAGATGGACGAGGATTCCCTGCCGCCCTACGAGGTATTGGATGATATTCTGCGCTGCTTGGTGGAAGAGGAAATGGCCGTTGCCGAAATCGTCGACCGCGGCCATACAGTCGAGACCGTGCGGCGGATCGAAAATTTACTGTATCTGGCTGAATATAAGCGGCGCCAGGCCCCGCCAGGGGTAAAATTGACGGCCCGAAACTTTGGCCGCGACCGCCGCTATCCCATCACCAATGGTTTCCGCAACGCGCAGTGAAAAATGTGCTAGAAACAGACGATTGTATCTACCAGCTATTTGTGGATATGCTGGGGCGTGTGGCTCAACCATGTAGTGATGGTTAGGCCGTGTAAGAAATTATCATCATAACAAACATCCGAAAAACACACTGACGGGGAAGCATTATGAAACGCACTTTACTTGCGGCAACTACTGCCTTGGCAATGGTTGTTGCCGGCGCCACGGGCGTCAATGCAAAAGAGCTGCGCTGGGGTTTTCAGACCGACACCGATAGTCTCGACCCTCATGCGCATGCGGTTACTTTTACCATCGGCTTTCTGGGCAATGTCTACGAAGGCTTGGTGCGCCGCGGCGCCGACCTGAAGATTGAGCCGGCCTTGGCGGAATCCTGGACCGTCTCTGATGATGCCAAGGTTTGGACTTTCAAGCTGCGCAAAGGCGTGAAATTCAGCAACGGCAATGATTTCAACGCCGATGACGTATTGTTTAGCTACAAGCGGATTTCTGACAAAGATGCGCAGATGAAGACCAACGTGGCTTCGGTCAAGGAGGTCCGCAAGGTGGATGACCACACGGTCGAATTCATCACCACCGCACCGAACCCGATTTTGACCGGGCGCTTGAACAGTGTCTTCATCATGGACAAGGAATGGTCGGAAGAAACCGGCTCGACCAAGGTCACGGTGATGGACAAGGATCAGATCAGCCCCGCCGGTCAGAAATCCATGGGCACGGGCGCCTTCATCATCACCGACCGGACGGCCCAGGTGAAAACCACATTGGTGCCGAACAAGAACTGGTGGGGCAAGGCGACCCATAATCTGACCAAGGTCACCATGACGCCGGTAAAGCAGGATTCAACCCGCGTCGCGGCCCTGCTGTCGGGTGAATTGGATATGGCTTATCCGATGCCGACCCAGGATATCAACCGGGTCAACAGCAATAGCGGCACATCGGTTGTGATGGGCCCGGAATTGCGGACCATTTTTATCTTCATGGACCAGAACAGCAAGACCCTGTTCGGTACCGATACCAAGAACCCCTTCCTGGATAAGCGGGTCCGTCAGGCGTTGTATCAATCCATCAACATGGAGGCGATCAAGAAAAAGATCATGCGTGGCTTGTCCACGCCTTCGGCCATCATGATCGCGCCCAGCCTGTTTGACCGCTCCGCCGAATTCAAGCGTCATTCTTATGATCCGGCGGCCTCGAAGAAGCTGTTGGCGGACGCTGGGTATGGCAACGGCCTTACGGCCCGCTTTGATTGTCCGAACGACCGCTATGTCAATGACGAACAAATCTGCCAGGCGGTGACGTCCATGGCCGCCAAGGTCGGCATCAAGCTGAACCTGACGGCCAAGCCAAAGGCGCAGTACTTCAAACAGGTGCTCAATCCCACCAATCGCGACTATCACGTGGGCCTGATTGGTTGGACCCCGGGTTCGTTCGACAGCCACAATGTGGTCACTAATCTAATCGCCGGCTATACCGAAAAGACTGGCCGGTATAATTTGTCGAACATCAGCGACGCGCGGATCAATGCCTTGAACCCGATGATTCAATCGGAAAGCAATAAGACGAAGCGCGATGCCATGATCGCCGAGGTCTTCCAATTGGTGCATGACAATGTCTATTACGTTCCATTGCATCAACAGGGCCTGGCGTGGGGCAAGCGCGACAATGTCAGCTTGAAACAACGCGCGGATAATGTGTTCCGTTTCCGCTATGTGAACATCAAGTAAAGACGATCCTGTAAAACGTAGTCGGGTGCCGCCACGGTAAAATGCCGTGGCGGCGCACCGTTTTTTTGCGATATGAATTCGAAATAATATTCAATGTTTTACGGAACCAATCGATGATTGCATTCCTGGTCCGACGCTTGCTGCAGGCTATCGCGGTCATGGCCGTCGTGGCCTTGTGTGCCTTTTTCATGTTCCAATTCGTCGGTGATCCCGTCAACCAGATGGTTGGCGAAGATGCTACCAAGGCGGATCGTGAATACCTGCGCGAGAGCCTTGGTCTGAACGATCCCATACCCGTGCAATTCGGCAAATTCGCCTTGAAGGCGGCGCAGGGTGATTTCGGTGTGTCCTATCAGCACAAGCGGGCGGTCTCCACCCTGATCGTGGAACGTATGCCCGCGACATTGGAATTGGCCGTGACCGCGGCCATATTGGCGGCATTGCTGGGGGTTCCGGCGGGGGTCTATACGGGCCTGCGGCGATTTGGCTTTACCTCCAAGCTTATTATGACCTTGTCGCTGATTGGAATTTCTCTGCCGACATTTTTGATCGGTATTTTATTGATATATTTGTTTGCCGTTATTCTTGGCTGGCTGCCGTCTTTTGGCCGTGGCGAAATCGTAAAAATTGGCGCATGGGAAACGAATTTCCTGTCTGTTTCCGGTCTCAAGTCGATCATTTTGCCGGCGATCACCTTGGCGCTGTTTCAAATGACGTTCATCATGCGCTTGATCCGCTCGGAGATGTTGGAGGTCTTGCGCGCGGACTTCATCAAATTCGCCCGCGCCCGCGGATTGCCGAACCGGGCTGTTCATTACGGCCATGCGCTGAAGAATACCCTGGTGCCGGTGATCACAATAATTGGCCTGCAGCTTGGCTCGTTGATTGCCTTTGCCATTATTACCGAAACCGTATTTCAATGGCCCGGCATGGGGCAGCTGTTCCTGCAGGCGGTACAAGTGGTGGATATTCCGATCATGTCCGCCTACCTGATCTTGATCGCCTTCTTCTTCGTCGTCATCAATCTGATCGTCGATATGCTTTATTATGTTGTCGATCCGCGGTTGCGCGTGGATCAACCTTCTGGGGGTGGCGGGCATGGTTGATCAAACAAGCGGAAGCCCCCTGCAAATGCCCGAGGCCCCGGTGGGGCCGCCGTCGGTTTGGCACCGGATTTGGGACAGCGACATCTTTTATTCCTTCCGCTCGTCCAAGATCACAATGGTCGCCGCGTTTTTGACGGCGTTGATATTCCTGCTCGCCATATTCGCGCCATTGGTTGCACCCCATTCACCATACGACGTCGCCACGGTGGATTTGATGGATGCCGAATTGCCGCCCGCATGGGAAGCGGAAGGCGACCCGAGGTTTCTGTTGGGCACCGACAATCTGGGCCGTGATTTGTGGTCGACAATATTGTTTGGTACGCGAATTTCCCTGGCTGTCGGTTTCCTGAGTGTCATTTTTGGCCTCGTCGTCGGCGTCAGCCTGGGCCTGGTATCGGGCTATGTGGGTGGCTATGTGGATAGTTTCATCATGCGCGTGGCGGAAATTCAGCTTTCCATCCCCGGCATCCTGATCGCCTTGCTGCTGGCCGGCACCCTGCGCGGCGTGCTCAGCGCGGAAGCCTACAACGATGCCATTGTTTATGTCCTGGTCCTGACGATCGGCACCTCCATCTGGCCGCAATTCGCGCGGACCGTACGGGGCTCCACCCTGGTGGAACGCAACAAGGAATATGTCCTGGCCGCGCGCGTTATCGGGCTTTCGCGGTTTTCCATCATGTGGCGGCATGTCCTGCCGAACGTGATGGGCCCGGTTTTGGTCATCGCCACGATCAATTTGGCCATAGCCATTTTGTCGGAGGCGACATTGTCATTTCTGGGCGTTGGCGTGCCGCCGACCGAGCCGTCCTTGGGAACCTTGATCAACGAGGGGCAGAATTATCTGTTCTCCGGTTTGTGGTGGATTACCATCTTCCCCGGTATGGTGCTGGCCGTTCTGGTGCTGGCCGTCAATCTGTTGGGCGATTGGCTGCGTGATGCCCTGAACCCGAAGCTGCGATAGGGGCGGTTATATCCATGCAAGGTGATAACCAGGCCCTCCTTTCGGTGCGAAATCTGCGCATTGAATTCCCCAACCGGCGCGGCACCCTGGTGGCGGTGGATGATATTTCCTTTGATATCGCGCCGGGCGAGATCCTGGGCGTGGTGGGCGAGTCCGGCGCCGGAAAATCCCTGACCGGTGCCGCCATTATCGGTCTTATCGAACCCCCTGGCCGCATCGCCCAGGGTGAAATATTTCTCGAAGGTCAGCGAATAGATCATCTGCCGTACGAGGAAATTCGAAAGATCCGGGGCCGCCAGATCGGTGCCATATTCCAAGACCCCTTGACCTCGTTGAACCCACTGTATTCGGTCAGCCGGCAGTTGATCGAAACCATTCAGACCCATCTGCCTCTGAACGAGCGGGAGGCCCGTGCCCGCGCGTTGGAGCTGTTGGATGAGGTGGGCATACCGGGCGCGGCCGAACGCATCGACCATTACCCCCACCAATTTTCGGGCGGTATGCGCCAGCGTGTGGTTATCGCCCTGGCACTTTGTGCCGAACCGCGCTTGATCATCGCGGACGAGCCGACCACGGCGCTGGACGTCTCCATCCAGGCGCAGATCATCTCGTTGTTGAAAGGTCTGTGCAAGGAGCATGGCACGGCCGTGATGTTGGTGACCCACGACATGGGCGTGATCGCCGAGGCAGCCGATCGCGTCGCCGTGATGTATTCGGGCCGCATTGCCGAGATCGGCCCGGTGCAGGAAGTCGTGCGCGCGGCCAAGCATCCCTACACCCACGGCCTGATGGGTTCGATCCCCCACATTGGCCACCACGTTGATCAATTGACCCAGATCGAAGGCTCCATGCCGCGGCTGCAGGAAATTCCGTCCGGCTGCCCCTTCAATCCCCGTTGCGAGGAGGCGTCCGACCGCTGCCGGGTTGAGCGGCCAAATCTGCAAGGCGTGGAGCAATCGGAAGTCGCCTGTCATTTATTTGACGCGCAACGGGTGGAGGCACGGGCGGGTGAGTGACAATTCCAGCGATGGCGCGGCACCATTATTGTCGGTGGACGGCCTTGTTCGTCACTTCGATGTTTCCGCGCCGTTCCTGAACCGTCTGATCGAGCGTCTGGATCGTTCCTACGTCAGGGCGGTGGATGGCATCGATTTTGATATTGGGCGCGGCGAAACCTTCTCTTTGGTAGGTGAGTCCGGTTGTGGAAAATCGACGGTGGCGCGGCTGATCGTTGGGCTGTATCAGCCGACCGCCGGATCAATCCGCTATGATGGCGTGGAGATCGGCCCGGTTAGCGCCGCCGCCGAGCGCAAGCGCATGCAGCCCCATATGCAGATGATCTTTCAAGATCCCTATGCCTCGCTCAATCCCCGTTGGCGGGTGGCCGATATCGTCGCGGAGCCCATCCGCGTGCGCAGCCTGATCAAGGGCAAAGCGGAAACCCTCAACCGGGTCGGTGAATTGTTGAGCCAGGTTGGGCTTTCGCCGGCGGACGGCGAACGTTTCCCCCATGAATTTTCCGGCGGTCAACGCCAGCGTATTTCCATCGCCCGTGCCCTGGCCGGCGAGCCTGAATTCCTGGTCTGTGACGAGCCGACCTCGGCCCTCGACGTCTCAGTGCAGGCGCAGATCCTGAACCTGATGAAGGAACTGCAGGACCGCCTTGGCCTCACCTACCTGTTCATCAGCCATGACCTGGCCGTGGTTTATCATGTCTCCACCAAGGTGGGCGTAATGTATCTGGGCCGGTTGGTGGAATGGGCCGATACCAAGACCTTGTTCGAAAACCCGCGCCATCCCTATACGCGGATGCTGCTGGATGCCATTCCGGATCTGGAAATGTCCGGCCGCCAGCGCATACCCGTCGCGGGCGAAGTACCCAGCCCGATCAATCCGCCATCGGGCTGTGCCTTCCATCCCCGCTGCCCCCATGCCGAGGAACGCTGCCGCAGCGAGGCGCCCCAGGCCCGCGAATACGATGGCGTGCATGTCTCCTGCCACGCCGTCGCCGATGGTCGTATCAGCTAAACCATTTCAAATATCGATGACGTCGAGATCCTCGCCTGTCACCACCTCGCCCGTATAGCCAGCGGCATCGAATTCCGGTGTGACGCCGGGTAGGTGATGTGTCAGAACCACCTTTGCCACGCCGGCCTTGGCGGCGATGTCGATGCAGTCCTGGGGACTGGCATGGAATTCGTGCAGCCTCTCGATGAGGCGCCGGCGCTCGGGCGGCAGATCGGGCGAGGGCGCGGCGGCGCAGGCATCTATGACCAGAACATCGACACCCTGACAAAACGCGATCAACTCGTCGCACATCGCCGTATCGCCGGTGACCACGAGACTTCGGCCCCGATAGGTGAAACGATAGGCCAGGGCATGCATGGGCGGATGATAAACTGGACCGGCCTCGACCAGGCAATCGGCAATGGTCTCCGACCAGCCCACGGGAACATCGCGCACCGTGACGTCGTCCCAGCCAGGGCGGGGAAAGCCCAGATCAATGGCCCATTCCGCCTGCTCCCGATAATAACTCTCCACCAGCTGGTGATGCATGGCCGAGGTGCCTTCGGGCCCAGTGACGGTCAGCTTCAGGCGCCCAGCATTCCAGCTGCCCCAGACGAAGGCGGGATAGCCCAGGATATGATCCCAATGCATATGGGTCAGGGCGACGTTTTGAACCTGCTGCAATGGGATATTTGCCGCCAGCAGCTGGCCGACCACGCCATCGCCCGCATCCACCAGCATCTGGCCATCTTCGCCCCCCTCACTCCATTGCACCAGGGCGGCGGGATGCTGGCGCTCGGGGTTGGGCCGGGGCGAGCCCGTGCCCAGCAGGATGATGCGGAAGGTATCGGGGTTTCGGCTGTTGTCTGCCATGCTATCGTCCACTGAATTGCGGTTAAAAATAATAGCATCGTCCAAATGGCTTGCTAAGCTAATCAACAAACGTCGTTACGCCTTGGGAGAAGCCGTTGCAGCATCTTTTTTCGCCATTGACCATTCGCGGCCACCGTCTGAAAAACCGAATTTTCTCCACCGGCCACATGACCGTGATGCTGGAAAACGGCAACCCGAGCGATCGCATGGTGGCTTATCATCAGGCGCGCGCGGCGGGTGGCGCCGCCCTGGTCATTATCGAGGCCGCACGGGCGCATGCTTCGGGCGTCTCCAGCCGGCCATCCATCGCCGCCTTTCACGATGATTGTATTCCTGGCTATCGCCGCATTGCCGAGGCCTGCCATGCCCATGGCTGCAAGGTCTTTGGCCAGCTGGCCCATCCGGGACGGGAGATGAGCGAGGCATCGGATGGCACCTTCGCGGTGGCGCATGCGCCATCCGCTGTGCCGAACGAGCGCTTTCACGTCATGCCGCGACAGATGCCCGTGGCAATGATCGAGGAGATTGTTGAAGGCTTTGCTGCTGCTGCCGCGCGATTGCGCCAGGCGGGCCTGGATGGTGTGGAGGTGATCGCCAGCCAAGGTTATCTTTTGTCGCAATTCCTGAACCCGGCGGTGAACCGGCGTACGGATAAATATGGCGGCGACCGCGATGGTCGCCTGCTGTTCGTACAGCAGGTGTTGGCGGCCGTGCGGCGGGGCGCGGGGCCGGAAATGGCAGTGGGCATGCGAATCTCTGGCGACGAGATGGACCATGACGGCCTGGAAGCTGACGAGGTGTTGGAAATTGCCGCCGCCCTGGCGGGTGAAGATCGCCTTGATTATATCAATGTGACTGCCGGCACCTCCGCCGGGCTGGGCGGTTCGGTACATATCGTGCCGCCCATGGCGATTGAGCAGGCCTATGTCGCGCCCTTCGCGGCCGCCATCAAGGCACGCTTGAACATTCCGGTGTTTGTCGCGGGCCGGATCAACCAGCCACAAATCGCCGAACAGGTCCTGGCCGGCGGTCAGGCGGATATGTGTGGCATGACCCGGGCGATGATTGCCGATCCGCAAATGCCCATGAAGGCCGAGGCCGCCCGCTTTGACGACATCCGCGCCTGCGTCGCCTGCAATCAAGCCTGCATCGACCATATGCTGCGCGGCTTTCCGATCTCTTGCATTCAGCGGCCCGAAACGGGGCGTGAGTTGGAATTCGGCGAACGTGGCTCTGCCGCACTGCCGCGCCGCATCTTTGTCGCGGGCGGCGGTCCTGGCGGCATGAAGGCCGCCGCCGTTGCCGCCGAACGGGGCCATGAAGTTACCCTGTACGAGGCCTCGTCCAGCCTGGGCGGCCAGGTCAAACTGGCGCAATTGTTGCCGGGCCGTTCCGAGTTCGGCGGTATCATCAGCAATCTTCAGCGCGAGATGGAACTGGCCGGCGTCAAGGTGGTGACCAACACGGCGGTCGACCGCGATTTGCTCGACAGCCTTGCCCCCGACGCGGTGATCATCGCCACCGGCGCCACGCCATACCTGCCGGAGGTCGAGGGCCGTGAGGAGGCCCATGTGGTCGACGCCTGGCAGGTTCTGCGCGGCGAGGCCAACGTGGGCGCGAACGTGATCATCACCGATTGGCGCGGCGATTGGATCGGCCTTGGCCTGGCGGAGAAATTTGTGCGCGAGGGCTGCCATGTGCGCCTGGCCGTCAACGGCATCACCGCTGGGCAAATGATCCCGCAATATGCCCGCGATAAATGGCTGGGTGATCTGCATCGCCTGGGCGTTGAGGTCCTGCCATACATGCGCCTGCATGGTGCCGATGGCGATACGGTCTATCTGCAACATATCACTTCGGGCGAGCCGGTCTTGTGCGAAGGTGTGGATACCCTGGTAACCGCCCATGGCCATCAATCGGCGACCGGACTGGAACAGGATCTTGCCGGATGGGATGGTGAATTTCATCTGATTGGCGATTGTCTGGCGCCGCGAACGGTCGAGGAGGCTGTTCTAGAGGGCCTGCGCGCCGGCGTTGCGGTGTAAGGTTTGCAACCCGCCGCTTCCCAGAATGGCGCAATGCTTGCTAAGCTAGCTCCTAAACGGAAACAGGCTTTTGGAGGGGCCGCCCGGGCGGTCAACGCAATATGGCGACGAAAACAGAATCCATGGAAAATTCGGGCCCATCGAATGTGAAACTCTCGGCGGCGACGGCGGAAGAAATCTACACCACCATGCGCCGTATCCGCGCCTTTGAAGAGCAAACCATCGATCTATTCGCAAAGGGCGAGGTCAAGGGCACGGCGCACAGCTATATCGGCGAGGAAGCAGTGGCGGCGGCGGTTTCAGCCAATTTGCGTGATGATGACTATATGGCATCGAACCACCGGGGCCATGGCCATTGCATCGCCAAGGGCGCGGATCTGAACTTGATGATGGCTGAATTAATGGGCCGCGAGAACGGCTATTGCGGCGGCTTGGGCGGCTCCATGCATATCGCTGATCTCAGCGTCGGCATCCTGGGCGCCAACGGCATTGTTGGCGCCACCATGCCGCTGGCGACGGGTGCGGCCCTGGCCATCAAGCTGCGCGGCGGCGATCAGGTGGTGGTGGCGTTTTTCGGCGATGGTGCCTCGAACCAGGGCACTTTTCATGAATGTTGCAATCTGGCCAGCATCTGGAAACTGCCGATCCTGTTTATTTGCGAGAACAATCAATACGCCCTGACCACGTCGTACCGGGATACCACGTCGGCCCGGCAGATTTCGGACCGGGCCGTGGGCTATGCCATGCCCGGCGTGACCATTGACGGCAACGATGCGGGCGAAGTGTACACCGTGGTTGGCGAGGCCGTTGAACGCGCCCGGCGCGGCGAGGGCCCCAGCCTGATCGAATGCATGACCTATCGTTGGGGTCAGCATTCCATGCGCGCCAACCTGCGCGATCCACGCCCGCAAGAGGAGTTCGACGCCTGGATCGCCCGTGATCCCATCAAGCTGTTGGAAGAGCGGATGAAGGCGGAAAAGACCGTGCCGGGCAAACGGGTCAAGGAAATTGGCGATCAAGTCGTTCGGGATTTGGAAAGCGCCGTGGCCTTCGGTGCCGAGGGGGCGGAACCCACCGTCGAAATGATGCTGGATGCGGTCTATTCGCCGCATGCGGATTATGATGAACCGGGTATCGAAGCGGCTGGCGGCAGGGAGATCACCTATGTTGAGGCCCTGAACGAGGCCATGGCCGGGGAAATGGCCCGCGATGAGCGGGTTTTCGTGATGGGCGAGGATGTCGGTCAAACAGGCGGTATCTTCAGCGTCACCAAGGGCCTGTGGGAGCGGTTCGGCAACGACCGGGTCCGCGATACGCCAATCACCGAGGTTGGCTTTACCGGCGCCGGGGTTGGTGCTGCCATTGCCGGTATGCGCCCGGTGGTGGAGATCCAGATATTTGACTTTGTCGCCCTGACCATGGACATGCTGGTCAATCAGGCCGCCAAGTTCCGCTATATGCTGGGCGGCAAGCCGACCGTGCCGATGGTGGTGCGCGGGCCCCAGGGCGGCGGTATCCGCATGGCGGCGCAACATAGCCAAAGTCTGGAGGCCTGGTTCACCCATGTCCCGGGCTTGGTGGTGATGGCGCCGTCCACGCCCTATGACGCCAAGGGCATGTTGACGGCGGCGATCCGGGACGACAATCCGGTGATCTTTCTGGAGCACAAGATGCTCTATATGGAAAGCAAGGGCGTGGTGCCCGAAGCGGACTATGCAATTCCCATCGGCAAGGGTGATATCAAGCGGCAAGGCACGGACGTTACCGTGGTCGCGACATTGACCATGGTCGGTCGAGCCCTGGCCGCCGCCCGGGTGCTGGAGCGGGAAGGGGTTTCCGTCGAAGTGGTGGATCCGCGCACTCTGCGTCCCTTGGACGAGGATATTATTTTGAATTCCGTCGCTAAGACCAACCGTTTGCTGATCGCGCATGAAGCTTGGAAGAACGGCGGCTTTGGCGCCGAAGTGGCGGCGTTGGTGGTTGAAAAAGGCTTTGATGATCTGGATGCGCCCATCGTCCGCGTCGGTGGTTTGGACGTGCCCATGCCCTACAACGATGCTTTGGAACGCGAGGTTATTCCATCCCAGGAGCGCTTGACCAAGGCAATCCGCGAACTGGTACAGAATGGCGTCTAAGTCGATAGTGTCCAAAATAGACCTGCCAATCGATCTCGCCCACCTGGGTACCTATACCCAGGGCGACAAGGCGTTGGAGCTGGAATTGCTGACCATGTTCCTACCCAGTGCCCAGGAATATATCGACAGCATGGCGCTGAGCCAGGGCGACAGCTGGTGGAAAGGGGCGCATAGTCTAAAGGGTGTCGCACTTGGCGTTGGCGCGGGCGAGTTGGCGGCATTGGCTGAGCGGGCGGAGGCGCACGGCAACAGCTCGGCGGCGGTGCGTGGCGACGAAATCGCGGCAATCCAGGCTGCGTTGGAGCGTGTGCGTTGCTTTGTCGCGGATTTAACCTGATATTGGTCAATTTCAAAACTGGATTTGGCGCGCATGATCCTTATCTAAATTAGTGTGGGCCGCCGGTGCAAAGCCGGTGGCGGAAATTGCAAGGGGTAGAAAAATGGCCTTTAAGGATATCGTCGTACATCAGGGTGAAGACGCCCATGCGGATCGGCGGATGGTTGTCGGTTTGAATTTGGCTAAACAGTTCGACGCACATCTGACCGGGGTCTATGTCCTGAGTTACCCAACGGTACCGGGTTTTGTGCAAACCGAATTGCCTAGCGAGATCATTGAGCAACGCTATGCCGAGATACGCGCCGCGGGCGAAGAGGCGCGCAAGCAATTTGATGCCGCCGTGGCGCGCGAAGGTGTGCCGGGCGAGTTTCGCATCATGGAGGGCGATACGGCGGATGCCGTGGCTCTATGCGGACGCTACAGCGACTTGCTGGTGGTCGGCCAACCTGACCCCGATCACCCCGCACCGACCGATGGTCTGGCCGAAGATTTGCTGCTGGCCTCTGGCCGGCCCATCCTGGTGGTGCCCTATGCTGGCGATCAAAGCCATATGGGCAAGCGGGTCATGGTGGCATGGAGTGCAACGCGGGAATCCACCCGGGCCGTGCATGATTCCATGGCCATGTTGAAACAGGCCGAGGAAGTTGTTGTCTTCTCCGTCAACCCGGAGGACAAGGATCACATCGCCGGCGCCGATATTTGCACCCATCTAGCCCGTCATGGGGTCAATGCGACGCCACGCCATATTGTGGCGCCTGACATGCGGGTTGGTGACAGCATTCTTTCGGCCATTGCCGATAACGGCATCGATTTGCTGGTGATGGGCGGTTACGGCCATTCCCGCCTGCGCGAATTGGCCTTTGGCGGCGCGACCAGGGCCATCATGCAGTCGATGACTTGCCCTGTAATGATGTCGCACTAAGCGATGACCCCGAGTATGTTTTTTAAAATATGCTCGGACGCTTGAGAATAGCGCAATTGAAAATTGCTCTTGCGCCGGCTTCGGGGTACATGAATAGGGCGGCTGGTCTAATGGGCTGGCCGCCCTAATTCATTAACTGCGGCGATGGTCGTAGGGAACCGAAAGCTGGAGTGCAACATGGCGGTCATCAACCGAATTGCGGATTTTCACAACGATATGGTGGAATGGCGCCATGATATTCATGCCCATCCCGAAACCGCCTTTGAAGAAGTTCGCACGGCGGGCGTGGTTGAGGAAAAGCTGCGCTCGTTTGGCATGGAAGTTCATACCGGATTGGCCAAGACCGGCGTTGTCGGGGTCTTGAAGTGCGGTAATTCAGACCGCAAGATCGGCCTGCGGGCGGATATGGATGCGCTTGACCTGCAGGAGCTGGCCGACGTCGCCCATAAATCGAAACACGACGGCAAGATGCATGCCTGCGGCCATGACGGCCACACCACCATGCTGTTGGGCGCGGCCCGCTATTTGGCCGAGACGCAGAATTTCGATGGTACGGTATATTTCATCTTCCAGCCGGCGGAAGAGAACGAGGCGGGCGGCAAAGTCATGGTCGATGAGGGCCTGTTCGAACAATTCCCCTGCACCGAGGTCTATGGCATGCACAATATGCCCGGCATTCCCGTTGGCCAGATCGCCTTGATGCCCGGGCCGATGATGGCCTCGGCTGATTTCTTTGAAATCGTGGTGACCGGCATCGGCGCCCACGGGGCCATGCCCCATCAGGGCGTTGATCCGATTTTGGTTGGCGCCGAAATCATTACGGGTTTGCAGCGAATTGTTTCGCGCACTGTTGATCCGTTGAAACAGGCGGTGATCTCGGCCACCAAGTTCCAATCCGGCTTCACCACCAACGTGATCCCTGAAACAGCCCTGATCGCGGGGACCACGCGGGCCTTTTCGACCAAGGTGCAGGATATCATGGAAGTCGAGATCAAGCGGGTGGCCGAGGGCATCGCCGCGGCCCATGGTGCCACGGTTGAATATACCTATGATCGCCGCTATGCCCCGACCATCAATAGCCCGGAAGAGACGGAGAACGCCCATCGGGCCGCCGCCACGGTGGTGGGGGAAGAAAATGTGCGCCGTGATCTGCCGCCAACCATGGGGGCGGAAGACTTTTCTTGGATGTTGCTGGCCCGGCCCGGTTGTTATGTTTGGGTGGGCAATGGTGTCGGCAATGAGCCGGGCGGCTGCATGGTGCACAATCCGAATTATGATTTTAATGACGAAATACTACCCATTGGCGCCTCCTATTGGGTGAAGCTGGTGGAACAGGAATTGGCTGCCGCCTAACGACGCTCGGCGGACTTGTGATCTAGCGTTAAGTTTGGTACCATTAGTTCTTGATTGCGTTGAATAATCGCGGTTGGGTAGGCTGAGCTGGCGGACAAGTTAAACCGGCAAATCGATTGAACCGACTAGCCGACTAACTGCACCAATTAGGGGAATCCGATGGGGTTCAAGGTTAAATTCTGGGGGGTTCGGGGATCCATTGCGTGCCCGTCCTCGAAATACGTCATGTTCGGCGGCAATACGTCGTGTGTCGAGGTTTCTTGTGGTGGCCAGCAGGTCATTTTTGATTGCGGCACCGGCATCCGGAACTTTGGTCACTGGATGATGAAAAAAGGCGTGCGCCGCGCGGATATTCTGATGTCCCACAGTCATTGGGATCACATCAACGGCTTCCCGTTCTTCTCACCCGCTTTCCAGCCAGATTGTGAATTTCGCATCATGGCCGGGCACCTTTTCGATATGAAGGAAAACCTCCACGACATCATGTCGGGTCAGATGAACCAGCCGACCTTTCCGGTTCCGATCGAGGCCATGCAGTCTAAAATGGTGTTCGAGGACTTTGTCGCCGGCGATAGTTTCACGCTGGGGGAGGGGATCAAGGTCTCCACCACCCTGTTGCGCCATCCCGATAATGCCACTGGCTACCGCATCGACTATGGCGGCAAGAGTTTTTGTTACGTCACGGATACGGAGCACGTGCCCGATCAACCGGATGAAAATATTCTGCAATTGATCGATGGTGCCGATGTCGTTGTTTACGATTGCACTTATACAGATCGGGAATTCACCTCCAAGATCGGCTGGGGGCATTCAACCTGGCAGGAAGGGGTGCGTCTGTGCAAACGCGCCAATGCCAAACGCTTGATCATCTTCCATCATGATCCTGATCATGAAGACCCGTTCATGGAGCTGTTGGAGGCCGAGGCCCGCATGACCTGGGACGGCGCCCTGATGGGCCGTGAAAATATGCGCCTGACCTTGGCCTAGAGCAATTTTCAATTAATCGGCGTCGCCCAAGACTTGTTTGGCGCGACTTAGATTATTGATTCAATAGCTCGTTTTTTAAAAGTTTAAGCATGTCTTGAAGAAACATGCTCTAGCCCGGAACTGCGCCAAAAATATCCGGCGCGCCGTTATTTCACCACGATGGTAGCTTTCATGCCCATTGCCGTGTGGGTCTTGCCGCTCTGATCCTTGATGTCGCAAAGGATGTCATAGCTGCCCGCCACCACGGGCACGAATGTCCATTCAACAGATCAGCCCTGGCCAGTCAAAAAAACCGTTTATAGCTCGCGAAATGCGGCGCTGGCGCGCTCCAGGTGGTCCAGACGTTCGCGGCTGTAGGCGGCGTAGTCAAAATCCAGATTGGCGAACATCCCGCCGACGCCGCCCCATAGAGCAGCCCAGATCAGGGCGGCGCATTTCCAGGCGGCGAACCGGCGCCGCTCGGCTTGGCCAATTTTCTCGCCGTTTAGCGTCAGATAGCGGTGCAGCATTTCATCCGCCATCTCCGCGCCAAGATCCAAGTGCGCGGCCAGGCAGGCCAGGTCATACAAACCGTCGTTCCAGCCGCCATATTCCCAATCGATCAGCCAAAACCGTTGGCCATCGTCCAGGATATTTTCGGCCACCAGATCGTTGTGGCAAAAAACCGGCGTAATGGCGCCGATCGCCGTCTCCAACTCGTCGTTCATGGCCATCAGGCGGCCCAGCACAGGCGTCCCGGTCGCACCAAAAGCACTACCAACGGCGCCGCCGTGCTGCATGATGATCCGGGCGTAGCGCCGGTTTAGATGAAATACCCAGAAAATCGGTCCTGGTGCTTCCAAATGTCCGGACAGATCCAGATGGCACTGCCCCAAGGTACCTATCAGGCGGTCCATATTGACCGTTTGTTCCAAGCCGGCGGCATCGATCACATTACTCCCGGCAAGATATTCGAACACCATGGCGCCCGGCTCGTGGTGAACCAGGGCCGGGGACAGGCCGGCCTCGTAAGCCGCTTGCGAGACAGCGATCTCGTTGTAGCGGTATACCGCGTGTTCGGGCCGGTCATCGCCGATGCGCACGGCATATTTCTGCCCGTCATCCTCAACCAGAAAACTATGATTGGAAAGGCCGCCGGGCATCACCTGCACGCTGACCTCTCCCTGCCAAAAATCCATCTCCATGACCCGGGCCCGGGCTTGATCCACCATACGCGCAGTCTCCTTCAATTATCTGCCATGCTAGTGGGTTTGCCCTGCGCTTGCTATGATCCCGGCTGCAAATACTGAACTTCGAAATTGGAGTAACCATGCCGTTAAGTGGAATTCGGGTTATCGATCTTGGACGGGTTATCGCCGGACCCTTGGGGCCCATGCTGCTGGGCGATATGGGAGCCGACGTTATCAAGGTGGAGACGGGCAAGGGCGATGGGCTGCGGCAACAGGCGCCCTCTTTCAGCCCCGGCATGGGCGGTTATTTCACCACCGCCAACCGCAACAAGCGGAGCCTGCATGTGGACCTGCGGCATCCGGGCGGCGGTAAGCTGCTACGCGCCCTGCTGCATTCCGCTGATGTGGTGGTGGAAAATTTCCGCCCCGGTATTTTCGACGCCATGGGCTTTACCGACGAAGTTTTGGCGCGGGACTTTCCCCATCTGGTGGTGGCGCGGTTATCGGCCTTTGGCGATTTAGGCCCCATGGGGCACCGCTCCGGCGTCGATCAGTTGGTACAGGGTTATTCCGGCCTGATGGCCATAACGGGTAGTGCCGAAACCGGACCGGTTCGTTCCGGTGTTGCGATCTCGGATGTTTTGGGCGGTCTGTGCAATACCATCGGCATTCTGGGCGCACTGATGGAAAAGAAAGCCAGCGGCAGGGGGCAGGTAGTCCGAACCTCGTTGCTGGAGGCGACCATGTCCATGCTGACGGTGCAGGCGGGTAAGTATTTTGCCTCCCAGCAGGATCCCATCGCCGAGGGCAATCACCACCCTGCCATCGCACCCTATGGCCTGTTTGAAACCTCTGATGGGCAGATCCAGATCATGGTGGCCCGCAACGAGGATTTCGAACTGTTCGCCGATTTTTGCGGCCGCCCGGAATGGAAGAACGATGAGCGGTTCGTCACCTCCGGCGCCCGCTCCATCAACAAGAACGCCATGCGCGCCGTAGTGGCCGAGGCCATGGTGGAAAAATCCACCGATGCCTGGCTGACCTGGCTGATCGAGAACGATATCCCCCATGGTCCAGTGCTATCGATCCAACAGGCCTTTGACAGCGAGCAGGCGAAAGCCTTGGGCATGACCGTGGAAATGACGGCGGGGGACGGCACGGAGATCAGGTCGCCGCGTTTTCCCTGGCGTTTCAACCGCACCCCGGCCCAGGTCCGCCGCCCGCCGCCAAGTGTTGGCGAGCATACGGAAGAAATCCTGGCGGAAGTTGGCCTCGGCGATGACCCGGAGGTCCGCGCCGCCTTGTTGCAATTGGAGGAATAGTTCAAATGGCGCAGATATCGATTGAAGAAGACGGCGCTGTCGCGGTGGTGCGGTTTACCAATCCCCCCGATGGCTACATGGACGGCGAGACGGTGCCGGAAATCACCGCCATGCTGGACCAGGTGGAAGGCGATGACGAGGTCCGTGCGGTCATCCTGACGGGTGGCCTGCCGGACGTATTCGTGCGTCATTATTCCGTCGTGGAACTGGAGGCGCGGGCACGCGGCCTGCGCGAGGCGGGCGTTCAGGCCACCGGTCTGAGCCAGACTGTTCCAGAACGTGATCTGCACCGTGATTTCCGCCGCATCGAAGACAGCCCGAAACCATTTGTGGCGGCCATCAACGGCACCGCCATGGGCGGCGGCTTCGAGCTGGCCTTGCGTTGCGATTTCCGAATTGCCCAGGACGGCCCTTATTCAATTGGCTTGCCGGAGATCAATATCGGCATTCTGCCAGGTGCTGGTGGTACGCAACGGCTTAGCCGCATTATCGGCCAGGCCAAGACCCTGGAATTGACCCTGCTGGGCAAAACCCTTTCGCCCCGGGAGGCGGCTGCCTACGGCCTGGTCACCGAATGCTGCGATGGTCCCGCCCTGGATAGAGCCCTGGAAATCGCCCACGAACTGGCGACGAAATCACCCCACGCCGTGGCCTATATCAAGCATCTGGTACGCCGAAGCGAACTGGTCGCGCCCATGGACGGTTTGTCCGCCGAACGCACGTTATTCGCAGATTTGCTGGTGCGTGACGAGGCGGTGGAATTGATGACGGAAATGAACCAGGGTAAGCGCGACATCAGGGACCGGTAGCTGACCGCGTCGCAGGCAATTTTCGCAAGGAATTGTTAACTATTCATTTTTCGAAAATCTTAATTTTCTAGGCCTACTCCAAAGCAGCGGAATTTTCTCTGGAAGGGACCGTCCGTTGCCGACACCTCGTTGGTTAACCCGGTACCTGTTGAGTGACACCGACCTATCGTTAAGCACTATGGACGGTGGTTCGAGGGCAATACGGATCAGGAACCGCGATGAATAGACGCTTGAAGGCCTATATGCTGGCACTGTTGGCGAGCCCGGTGATGCTCGTGGGCTTTGCTGCGGCCACGGACGCGGGAAATAGCGTTTTCAGCCCGGCGGCATCCAGCGGCGGCAAGACCAGCATGCTGGCACCGGCTCGGCCAATTACCCCGGCAAGCAAGAAAATTGGCGGTGTCACGAGGACCAAGGCCAGTGTCGAGGGCGCCTTGGGCGACCGGCGCCGGGATTTGCAGCGCGACCTGCCGGTTTTTCAGAACGAGGAAGTCACGACCGGCAACAATGCCAGGGCCGTGTTGCGTTTTCGCGATGGCAGCGTGTTGAGCATCGGGGCTGACGCCGAGGTGGTGCTGGACGAATATGTCTATGGCAATACGGGTGGCGTCATCACCTTGTTGAAAGGCGCCATGCGCTTTACCTCAGGCAAAATGGGCCGTCCGGGCCTGAAAATTCAGATGCCAGTCGCGACCATCGGTATTCGCGGCACCGATTTTTGGGCCGGCGAAATTGATGATGGTTTCGGTGTCCTGTTGATGCACGGCATCGTCGATGTCTCGAACGAGGCCGGGACGGTAACCTTGACCAAGCGTTCCGAAGGCACCTTGATCGCCGCCGCCGATGAGGCGCCGAGCGAGCCAACGATCTGGAAGGACGGTCAGCAGGAAAAGGCGCTGGCCGGGGTTTCCTTCCGGAACGGGCCACTTTGCGCCATGTTGCAAAGGGTCGCCAAGAATATGTTTCGCTCCTGCATCTAGCGCGGTTCCGCGCTGGTTTCTTGTGATCTAGCCCCGGACTTGAGCCGGCGGCTTGAAGCAGGCACAATGTAGCCTCAATATAGGGGAGACGTTGTAATGGGCTATCAAACATTGGACGTAGAGCCATTGGCTGGTGCCATGGGTGCCGTAATTCATGGCCTGGATCTGACGGCGGATTTGAGCAATCAGGCCTTTGATGAAATTCATCAGGCTTTTCTGGAACACAAGGCGATCTTTTTCCATGGTCAGGATCTTGATCCGCATCAGCAAATCGCCTTTGCCCGGCGTTTTGGGCCCATGAGTATTTATCCCTTCATGGAAGGTTTGCCCGAAGCGCCCGAGGCTTTTGAAATCCTGAAAACCGAAACCGACGTGCGGAACTTCGGCGGCGGCTGGCATTCGGACATGTCGTTCACCACCAAGCCGCCCCTGGGCACCATGCTGTATGCCCTGGAAATGCCCGATGCGGGCGGCGACACCATGTTCGCCAATACCGCCCTGGCCTACGATGCCCTATCCGATGGCATGAAGGATATGCTGGATGGGTTGATCGGTATCTATAGCGCCGCCCTGAAACGAAGTGGCGGGCGTGCTAAATCGTTCAAGACCGCAACGGCAATGGCGCCTAAAAATATGGATAGTGTGGAGATGGAGGCGGAGCATCCCATCGTACGCACCCATCCTGAAACCGGGCGCAAGGCGTTGTTCCTGGGCAGGGGGCATACGGTCCGTTTCAAGGATATGACGGAAGAGGAAAGCCTGCCCTTGATCGATTATCTGGCGGCGCATTGCGTGCGCCCGGAATTCACCTGCCGGTTCTCCTGGGGGGTCGGCTCGCTCGCCCTGTGGGACAACCGTTGTACCCTGCATTTTGCCATCGATGACTATCCGGGCAAACGCCGGCGCATGCGGCGGCTGACCATCGAGGGCGACACGCCCGTCTAATTCTTTTTCGAGAAAGACCTAAAGACCATGAATGAGCCCCAAAACGCACTCATGAATAAACGCATTTTGATTATTGGTGCCGGCGCTGTCGGCGGCTATGTCGGGGCGCATTTCGCCCGCGCCGGCCATGATGTCATCATGGCGGATCCCTGGCCCGCCCATGTGGAGCATATGCAGGCCCATGGCCTGCGCCTGGAAGGCATGACGGAGCCGGAGTGTTTCTCTACACCTATCCGTGCCATGCATTTCACCGATCTGCAAAGCTTGGCCAAGGAAAAGCCGGCCGATATCGCCTTCATCTGCGTCAAATCCTATGACACGCCCTGGGCGGCGGCGTTGGCGAAAAACTATCTTGCCGCCGATGGTTTCATGGTCTCCTTGCAAAACGGCATCAACGAGGACGCCATTGCCGCCGTCGTCGGCTGGAGCAAGGTAATCGGCTGCATCGCCTCAAAAATCGTCGTGGAGTTGGTGGAGCCGGGCTTTATTCGGCGCTCCGTCTCCAAGGGCGGGGCTGGCTATACCGTCTTTCGCGTGGGCGAACCCCATGGCCGGCCAACCGCACGGGTGCAGCGGATCCACGATATGCTGGCCGATATCGACAGCGTCAAGATCACCACCAACCTGTGGGGGGAACGCTGGTCCAAGCTGGTGCAAAATTCCATGGGTAACGGCCTTTCGGCTGCTTCGGGGATGTCCAACAAGCAGTTCACGCAAAATGAAACCGCCCGGCGTCTATCGATCCGCCTGGCGGGCGAGGCTGTGCGGGCGGGCCAGCTACAGGGCCTGGCGCTGGAGAAAATCAGCGGCGTGGAACCTGAAATATGGGTCGCCGCGGCTCAGGAATTGACCACCGGGGCGAATGACACCCCGGTGCTTGACGAACTGGAAGCCAAGATGCTGGCGGGTGCAGAGAACATGAGCGATACCGCCCGCCCTTCCATGGGCCAGGATATGATCAAGGGCCGGCGCACGGAGATCGAATTTCTCAACGGTCTTGTGGTGGAGCGGGCCGCCGAATTGGGCATGGAGGCACCCGCCAACGCCGGCCTGATCGCCGCCGTGCAATCAGTGGAGCGTGGCCAGCAGCCGGCAGGGCTGGAAAGCGTCCAGGATATTTAGGCGCCAGCCACGTTAGCCATAAAGTTCATGTAAACGCCGCATACCTTTCAGCCAGCGGTCGTAGTCGCCACTCTTGCGCTGCATGTAGGTTAGGACTTCCTCGTGAGGCAGGCAGAGGAAGCGTTCCTCGGCTAGGGTTTTGATCACCGCTTCGGCCAGCTCCTCGGCCTCCATCATGCCGTCAACACCGGCAACGCCGCCGTTGTCCAGACCTGCCGTCATCGCCGTGCGCACCGCTTGCGGGCACAGCACCGAGACCTTGATGCCCCGGTTGCCATAAGTGATGGACAGCCATTCTGCAAAGCCGACGGCGGCGTGCTTGGTCACGGAGTAGGTTGATGAACCGATCTGGCTGAGCAGACCGGCGGCGGAGGCGGTGTTGAGAATATAGCCGCCACCCCGTTCGATCATTCCCGGCACCACGGCGCGGGCGGCATAGACATGGGACATCAGGTTGACGTCCCAAACCCGCTGCCATTCTTCGTTGCTGTTTTCCAGATCGCCGTGCACCGCGATCCCGGCGTTGGAGCAAAACAGATCGATCGGGCCAACCTGGCTTTCCGTTATTTTGACCAGATTGATGACGTCGTCCTCAACCCCCACATTGGCGGCGATCGCCAGGCCGCCTATTTCATCGGCGACGGCGGTTATGCCCTCTTCGTTCAGGTCTGCGACAACGACCTTGGCTGCTCCCTCGGCCGCGAAACGGCGGGCGAGAGCCCGGCCAATGCCGCTGGCCCCGCCGGTCACGACAATGTTTTTATCCCTTACATGCATCTCGATACTCCTGTGCTGGTTTAGCTACAGAATAGCGGTATCATGCGCCAACGTGGAGAGGATTTTTGATGACCGATATTGAAGTAGAGCGGCATTATAGCCGGGGCGATTTGTTTCAGGAAATTACCGATGCGCTGGTGGCCGAGGGTGTCGACCTGACCAATCTGAAGCCGGAAGATCTTGACCCGGTGGAACATTTTCATGGCCGCGGTTTGGCGGCCACGGCGGATTTGGCGGCTAGCCTGGCACCGGCGCCGGAGCATGAAATCCTCGATATTGGCTGTGGGATCGGCGGACCCGCCCGTTATTTTGCCCGCACCTTCGGCTGCCGTATGGTCGGCATCGATCTGACGGCCGAATTTTGTGACGTCGCGCGACGACTGAACACCGCCGTTGGCCTGGCGGATAAAATCAGCATTGAGCAGGCCAGCGCAACGGATCTACCCTTTGACGATGGCCGCTTTGACGCCGCCTATTCTCAGAACGTCTCCATGAACATCGCCGACAAGGCCGCGTTATTCGGCGAGGCCTATCGTGTGTTGCGCCCGGGCAGCGGCTTTGCTTTGTCCGAATTGGCATTGGGCGATGGCGGCGAGGTCATCTATCCAGCGCCTTGGTCTTCCGATGGTGTGCATTCGCATTTGTTGAGCGAGCAACAGACCGTGGAGGCATTGCGCGAGGCGGGCTTCGAAATTGTTTCCGTGCAGGATAATAGCGACGCCGTACGCCAGTTCTTCGAGGCGCAAAAGGAAGCGGTACGCCGGGACGGCCCGCCAAGATTGGGCAATTTTATCCTCATGGGCGAAAACGCCAAGGAGAAGGCCCGCAATGCAGCCCGCAATCAAATGGAAGGGCGCACCCGGCCCATCGAAATTCTCTGTCGGCGCGACTAAAACATCCGGGGATTGGATAGTGCAGGCATTTTGCGACTAAATTATGGTGGAAAAGGCGTAATTTATACGCTACTGATCCGAGAGTAGTTTTGTTGCGATGTGATTGAGCATGAATGCGGCGGACCGTACACGTTTCCTGATCAAACGAGACCCGGATTTAACTAATCTACAGTCTCCGATTTTGTCTGAAATATACCAATTTTGGTTGGGTTTGTGCGTCGATAGCCGGCTGCCGTCCCGCGCTGACTTTTCCCCTCTGGACCTGAACGCGCGGTTGCTGCCCTATATTGCAATCGCCGATGTTGTTCGTAAAGGCGATCAGCTACGCTTTCGCTGGCGCCTTGTTGGCACCCATATCACCGAGAAGATGGACCGGGATGTTACCGGCCTCTATTTCGAGGATATATATGCTGGCGATAATCATGAAAATCTCCTCGCGGCGTATGTCTGGCCGGCGCAAAATGCGAAACCCTTACGCTGGTTCGGAAATTCCGAGTTCGTGGAGAAACACTGGCTGACGTTCGAATGCGTCGGCATGCCCTTGGCCAGTGATGGCAAGACCGTTGATAAGCTGCTCGCCGGCATGTTTTTTTCCTGATAAGGCGATTAGCGCGCGGTTTCGACGCATTATCCGACAGCCGTTTCCAACGGTAAAGATTTTCTTAATCTATAGCATGCACCCTATGGCGCATAAGAGGAGTAGGCCATGAAGGCCTTGCTGGCGGATATGGTTGTGCATGGAGCGAGTGGGCATGCGGCTTGGGGCGAGAACCCGGCTCATGGCGAGACGGTGGTCTTGGAGGCGATTGCCTCCGGCCAGCCGTTACCCGATATCCTTGCGCTTCTGCTGCGAACAACGGAACAGCAATGCGCCGGCATGATCGGCAGCATATTGGCCTTGGAAGATGGCAAGTTACGGGCCAGAACTCCAAATCGCCTGCCGGATTTTTATAACGACGCGATTGACGAGCTGGAAATCGGCGAGGGTGTCGGCTCATGCGGGACGGCGGCCTTTCGTGGCGAACTGGTTATCGTGGAAAATATTCCCGAGCATCCATTTTGGCGGCCGTTTTTGCCGTTGATCACCGAAGCCGGGCTGGCGGCCTGCTGGTCGTTGCCGATCAAGGATGCCACGGGCCAGGTGCTGGGGACTTTCGCTTTGTATTACCGCGATGTCCGCTCGCCAACGGATATGGAACTCGCGGTGGCCCGGCGGGCAGCTCATTTGGCAGCCATTGCCATGGTCAAGCACCGCACGGAATCCGCGCTGATCAATTCCAAGGAAGCGGCGGAGGCGGCCAATCATGCCAAATCGGTTTTTTTGGCCCAGATGAGCCACGAGCTGCGGACGCCTTTGAATGCGATTATCGGCTTCTCCGATATGATGCGGCAGCAAGTCCTGGGTCCGTTGCCTGACCGTTATCGTGAATATGCCGGTTATGTCGGCGATAGTGGTCAGCACCTGTTGCGGATCATTGATGACGTGCTTGACCTCGCCAAGGTCGAGGCAGGCGAGATCCGCTTACATGAAGCAGCCGTGGATTTGGGCAAATTAATTAGTGACACCGCCGCCCTTGTCCGGCCGCCGGGTCAGGATGCCAAGGTCCACCTGGCAGTGCGCGTTGAACCGGATTTACCGCCCTTGATGGGCGATGAATTGCGTATCAAGCAGATCCTGTTGAACTTGCTGTCGAACGCCCTGAAATTTACCGAAGATGGTTTGGTCATCGCACGTGCCGATTTGGTGGACGGCCGGATTTGCCTGTCGGTTGAAGACAGTGGCAAGGGAATGAACGAGGCTGATATCGAAGTTGCTCTCCTGCCTTTCGGGCAGGTCGAGAGCGAAATGATGACCAATCCTTCACAAGGCACCGGTCTGGGTCTGCCTTTGACCCGCTCGTTGGCCGAGCTGCACCAGGCGGTGCTGGTGATCGACAGCAACAAGGGACAGGGCACCCGGGTCATCATTACCTTCCCCCAGGAGCGAACAATGGCGCTCGCCGACCAGACGTCCGCAACGGCGTAGGTATCAGACTGCTGTCACCATCCGTGGGAACAGCTCCCCCGCCTTGACGTACCTATCACTGCAACTTGGTATGAGTTGGCATGGCGTTGCACGACGTGCCCGGGCGTCGCGGATATCCGTCAAGACAGGCTTCAATTTGCAAGTTATTCTTGCCCCATGAAAAGCATGGCGTCGAAAAACGAACTGTTGGAAGTATTTGCGTAATGAGCACTAAATTTGGCCGCTTATCGGAATATCCCCGTGTCCCGCTCTCGGTGCTGCCGACGGTGATACAGCCCATGCCAAGGCTGTCGGCGGAGCTTGGCCTGAACCTGTCGGTGAAGCGGGATGATTTGACCGGTCTGGCCTTTGGCGGCAACAAGACCCGGCAGTTGGAATTTTACTTTGGCGCGGCCCAGGCCCAGGGCGCCGATACCATCGTCATTACCGGTGCGGTACAATCTAACTATGTCCGTGTCGCCGCCGCCGCCGCCGCCCGTCTGGGCATGGATATGCATGTCCAGTCGGAAGAACGGGTGCCGGACGTGGATGCCACCTACCGTCATTCAGGCAACATTCTGTTGGGTGATTTGCTGGGTGTGCATCGCTATGCTTATCCCTCGGGCGAGGACGAGGAAGGCGCCGACAAGGCGGTGCAGGCCATTGCCGAAGGCCTGCGGGCCGAGGGGCGCCGGCCTTATGTGATCCCCCTTGCCCCCGGCCATCCGCCGCTTGGTGCGTTGGGTTATGTCCTGGCGGCGGGCGAGATCGTGGCGCAGCTGCAAGCCAGCGGCACCAGCATCGACGCCATCGTCATGGGTTCTGGTAGCGGCTTTAGCCACGCGGGCCTGTTGTTCGGTTTGCGTGCTCTGGGCCAGGGCATGGCGGTACATGGCGTCTGTGTGCGCCGGCATGCGCAGGCACAGGCGGTGCGGATCGCCCTGCAGTGCGCTGAACTGGCCAGTATGCTTGGCTTGAAGGCGATGGTTTCGGAACAGGACATAAAACTGTTCGATGGGGTTTTGGCGCCCGGCTATGGCCAATTGAACCCGGCCACGGCGGATGCCATCGTACTGGCCGCGCGCTGCGAGGGTCTGTTCCTGGACCCGGTCTATACCGGCAAGACAATGGCCGGGCTGATGGCATTGGCCGCGAACAGAACCTTGCCCGAGGGTGGCAACGTTCTGTTCCTGCACACTGGCGGCACCCCGGCCATTTTCGCCTATGGTCCGCAATTGCAGCACTGGGTGGAACCTTAAAGTGAGCTCACTTCCGCTGTCTTGTCAGGTGGCGTACTATGGGCGGAAATTTGCCAACCAATAGATCGACTTACCGCGTTTTTGGAGGATGAGTAACAACATGCCGACTGCACCAATGGCGGGGATCCGTGTGATTGATTTCACCACCGTGATCGCCGGTCCCTATTGTACCCGTTTGCTATCCGACTGCGGTGCCGAGGTCATTAAGATCGAGTCCGAAACCGGCGATCTTATTCGTGCCGTGCCGCCTATCAGCGATGGCGCCAGCTCATATTTCGCACATCTTAATTGCGGTAAGAAAAGCGCCGTGCTGGATTTGCGTAGTGAAGATGGCCTATCCGCGGCCAGGAAATTGATCGCCAGCGCCGATGTGGTGGTGGAGAATTTTCGCCCCGGTGTGATGAAGCGCCTTGGCCTCGACTATGCGACGCTAGCCGTGGATCATCCCGATCTGATCTATTGTGCCATATCCGGCTTTGGCCAGACCGGCCCGCGCGCCATGGAGCCGGCGTATGCGCCCATGATCCATGCGGGCAGCGGCCTGGACATGGCGCAGTTGCAGTATCAGGACGAATTAACCCGGCCGGAAAAATGCGGTGTCTACACGGCGGATGTGATGTCCGCGATTTTTGCTTTTGGCGCCATTCAGACGGCTCTCTTGGGCAAGGAACGCAATGGCGTTGGCCAGTTCGTTGATGTGGCGTTGATGGACTCGGTGATTAATCTGCTGGTTTATGAATGCCAGCTGGCGCAGTTCCCGGATGCGCCGGCGCGCATCTTGTATCCGCCGACCGCCGCCCTGGATGGCTTCGTCATCGTCACGCCCATTGGTCAGCGAATATTCGAGGACATGGCGGATGCCATGGGCCATCCGGAATGGAAAACCGATCCCCGTTTCATTACCGCCCCCGACCGGCGCGAGCACTGGGGGGAGGTGGTCGATTGTATGGAAAGCTGGACCTCCACCCGGACCGCCCGCGATTGCGAGGATCAATTGATCGCCGCCGGCGTGCCCTGTTCACGCTATAGAACCGTGGGCGAGGCCATGACCGATCCGCAAAGCGTGGCCCGCGGCGTGATGGCGAAGGTGGACGATGCGGACGGCGGTTTCCTGGTGCCCAATCCGCCCTTTAAATTCGGCGACGGCACGGTTGGCGTTGTCCCCTCGGCGCCTGGGCTGGGGGAGCACACGGAGGCATTACTGGCCGCTCTGGAATGATGGCGGTTTTCGGCTATTGAGCTGCAGTCCGCGTGGCTTGCTTGGGACTACTGCTTGTCTTCGAATAAACTCAATTTCAGGGGCAGCATTTCACCCATCCAGACGGGCCAGTCGCGATGGTCTTCCAGGTCGCGGCCGGTATTGGGATGCAGAAACACCGTCAGGCCACGGCGGTTCAGCATCAGCCAGGGAACCAAAGTGGCAAAGGCATCCGAGCGGAACTTGACCTGATAGCTCCACCGCGGGTGTGGCCCGACCATTTTTTCGTGCCAGCGGCCCATTTCAATATTGAAATTGGCTTCGATCTCCTCACGCAAGGCGAGCGCGGGCTCCCGGCTATCGGCGTCAAAATAAATATGCGCGTGATAGTCCTGAATAGCGGCGGGAGCCGGAGCTTTGGCCGGCGCGGTCATGGCCTGGATCTGCCCTATGCCGCTTCGGTTTCGACGCCCTTGGCCTTCAAGGTCTCCTGCAACTCGCCCGCTTCGAACATTTCGCGGATGATATCGCAGCCGCCGACGAATTCGCCCTTGATGTAGAGCTGCGGGATGGTCGGCCAGTTGGAGAATTCCTTGATGCCGTTGCGCACCGCATCGTCAGCCAGAACATCAATACCCTTGAACTTGACGCCAACGTGGCTCAACACCTGTACCACCATGGAGGAAAAGCCGCATTGCGGAAATACCGGCGTGCCCTTCATGAACAGCACCACGTCATTGGTGTCGATTTCGCCCTGAATGGTGTCGAAAACTGGATTGTCGCTCATAGTCTGGTTCCTTCGGGTTCGGGTGGCACCCCACGGCCACCGTTTGAAATTTGTCGAATTGTCGGCCCTTAACTATCCGCCCCCGGGACGGCGGTTTGCAGGGCCAGGGCATGTAATTGCCCGCCCATGCGTCCTTGCAGGGCCTGATAAACCATCTGGTGCTGTTGCACGCGGGACTTACCCTCGAACGCGGCAGAGACCACCATGGCGGCGTAATGGTCGCCATCACCGCGCAAATCTTCGATGGTGACTTGCGCGTCAGTAATGCTTTCCTTGATCAATTGTTCGATCTCGGCGGCATCCATGGCCATATGCGTATCTCCAGCGTTCAGTCTTAAGTGTTCAGTCTTAAGTGTTCAGACGTAGGTATTCAGTCGTTACTCATGTAAGTCATTACGCATAAAATCGGGCAGCCAAGCCTCGTGCGTACGGCGCAGCTCTGATAACGATATAGGCGCGCCGGCGTTCAGGGTCAACGTCCCGCCGCCCGAGCGGCCCAGTTTTTCTGCCGGTACCTGGGCTTGCGCGGCTTTTTGCAGTATCTCGGCGGCTTCTCCTGCCGGCACGGCGATGAGGTATCGCCCCTGATCCTCGCCGAACCAATAGCCCGCCTCGTCCGGGCCGCTCAGTTCCAGACCGATATCGCCCGCCATGGCCATTTCCGCCGCCGCGACCAACAAGCCGCCGTCGGAAAGATCGTGACAGGTATCAACCCGGCTTTCCGTGATCAGCTCCCGGACGAAGTTGCCGTTGCGCTGTTCCGCCGCCAGATCAACGGGGGGCGGCGGTCCGTCGCTACGGCCCAGCAAGTGCCGCAGATAGATCGACTGGCCCAAATGGCCGGCGGTCCCGCCAATCAGAATGAGGATGTCGTCTTGCCGGCGCAGGGCCAGATCGGCATGGCGTTCCAAATCATCCAAAATCCCGATGCCGCCGATCGCCGGGGTGGGCAGGATGGCCTGGCCATGGGTCTCGTTGTAAAGCGAGACATTGCCCGAGACCACGGGAAAATCCAGGGCGCGGCAGGCTTCGCCCATGCCCTGGATACAGCCCACAAACTCGCCCATGATCTCGGGCCGTTCGGGATTGCCGAAATTCAAACAATCGGTGATCGCCAGGGGCCTGGCGCCTACCGCGGTGATGTTGCGCCAGACCTCCGCCACCGCCTGGGCGCCGCCCTGGTGCGGTTCGGCCCGGCAATAACGCGGCGTGCAGTCCGTGGCGATGGCCAGGCCGCGGCCGGAGCCATGAATGCGCACGATGGCCGCGTCTCCACCCGGCTTGCGTACGGTATCGGCCATGACGGTATGGTCGTATTGCTCCCAAACCCAGCGGCGGGATGACAGATCGGGCCCGGCGAGCAGGCTTTGCAGGGCTTCCATATGGCCCATGGGTGCCGTTACGGGCGCGGTCGGGGCAGGTGCCGCCGGCTTGACCCAGGGGCGTTCGTATTCCGGGCTTTCTTCCACCAGGGGGCGGACGGGAATGTCGAAAACCACCTCGCCATCCACCCGGCCCGTGAAGCGGCCGGTATCGCTGACATGGCCGACCACGGCGAAATCCAACTGCCATTTGTCAAAAATGGCTTGCGCCTGAGCCTCTGTTCCGGGGCGCAGCACGATCAACATGCGCTCCTGACTTTCCGACAGCATGACCTCGTATGGTGTCATGCCCTCTTCGCGTTGGGGCACCTTGTCGATATCCAAATCGAAGCCGACGCCGCCCTTGTCCGCCATTTCCACCGATGAACAGGTCAACCCCGCCGCGCCCATGTCCTGGATCGCCACGATGGTATCCGTCGCCATTAGCTCCAGACAGGCCTCGATCAACAGCTTTTCCGTGAACGGGTCACCGACCTGTACCGTGGGACGCTTTTCTTCCGTGGCATCGTCGAATTCAGCCGAGGCCATGGTGGCGCCGTGAATGCCGTCGCGTCCGGTTTTGGACCCCACATAGACCACGGGGTTGCCGATCCCGGCGGCGGCGGAATAAAAAATCCGATCCGCATCCGCCAGACCCACCGTCATGGCGTTGACCAGAATATTACCATTATAGGCAGCGTCAAAATTGACCTCGCCGCCCACGGTAGGCACGCCGACACAGTTGCCATAGCCGCCCACGCCGGCGACCACGCCTGAGACCAGATGACGGGTCTTGGCATCCTTCGGCGCGCCGAAACGCAGCGCGTTCATATTGGCGATGGGTCTGGCGCCCATGGTGAAGACATCGCGCAGGATACCGCCCACGCCGGTTGCCGCGCCCTGGTAGGGTTCGATGAAGGATGGGTGGTTGTGGCTTTCCATCTTGAAGATGGCCGCCTTGCCCTCGCCAATATCCACCACGCCGGCGTTCTCGCCAGGGCCGCAGATCACCCAGGGAGCTTCCGTCGGTAGGGTCTTGAGCCAGAATTTGGAGGATTTGTAGGAACAATGCTCGGACCACATGACCGAGAAGATGCCCAGCTCGGTCAGGTTCGGCTCCCGCCCCAGAACGTGCAGGATGGTCTGGTATTCATCCTGGGTGAGGCCATGTTCGGCGACCTGTTCGGGCGTGATATTTGGTTCGTTGCGCAAAGCGGCTACCCTTAGGAAAGAGCGGAGACGAGGCTGTTCAATAGACCCTGGCCGTCGGTGCCGCCATGGCTGGCGTCGGCGGCCCGTTCGGGATGCGGCATCAGGCCCAACACGGTCTTGCGCCGATTGAAAACGCCGGCGATATCATCAATCGAACCATTCGGATTATTCTTGCGGCCTTCCTCGCCGGCGCAATAGCGGAAGGCGATCTGATCACCGGCCTGCATCTCGTCCAATCTGTCGGGCTCGACGAAGTATTGGCCGTCGTGATGGGCCACCGGAATGCGCAAGGTCTGGCCCGCTTGATAGCCGTTGGTGAACAGGGTCTGGCTGTTTTCGACGCGAATTTGGACATCCCGGCAGACGAACTTCAGGCCCGCGTTCGGCAACAGCGCGCCGGGCAGCAGACCGGCCTCGGTCAGCACCTGGAAGCCGTTGCAGATACCCAGGACGGCCACGCCCTGTTCGGCCCGCGCCACCACTTCGCGCATTACGGGCGAGCGGGCGGACATCGCGCCACTGCGCAGATAGTCGCCATAGGAAAAACCACCCGGCAGCACGATCAGGTCGGTCTTGGCCATCTCGCTATCGCCGTGCCAGACCATGTCGACTGGCCCACCGATGGCATTGGCCAATGCCACTTGCACATCGCGGTCACAATTTGAGCCGGGAAAAACGATCACCGATGCTTTCATCGCAGCTTAATCTTCTTCCAATTCGATAGCGTAGTTTTCGATCACCGTGTTGGCGAGCAGCTTCTCGCACATGGCCTCGACTGATTTCCGCGCCGCGCCTGGATCGCTCTCGGCCAGATCAAGCTCGATCAGCTTGCCCTGGCGCACGTCGCCGACGCCGTCAAAGCCCAAATTCGCCAAGGTCAGGCCAATCGCCTTGCCCTGGGGGTCCAGGACACCGTTTTTGAAAGATACATGTACGCGGGCCTTCATCGTGTCACCGTCATTGCATCACCGTCGGGCCTTTCAGGTCATTGGGGCCGCCTTCGGGCAAAATACCAAGGCGCCGGGCCACCTCTTGATAGGCTTCGGCCACGCCGCCCAAATCGCGGCGAAAACGGTCCTTATCCAATTTCTCGTTGGAACGGATGTCCCACAGGCGGCAGCTGTCGGGGCTGATCTCGTCAGCCAGTACCGTGCGCACGTCTTCTTCGCTGTAAAGGCGGCCAAATTCGATCTTGAAATCCACCAGGCGGATGCCGACACCGGCAAACAGGCCATATAGAATATCGTTGATGCGCAGTGCCAGGGCCATCATGTCGTCGATCTCCGGCGGCGTGGCCCAGCCAAAGGCGGTGACATGTTCTTCACTGACCAGGGGATCGCCCAGGTCGTCGGATTTATAGCAAAACTCCACGATGGAGCGGGGCAGGGGCGTGCCCTCGGGAATACCAAGGCGTTTCGACATGGAGCCGGCGGCGATATTGCGGACAATCACCTCGACGGGAATGATCTCCACCTCGCGGATCAGCTGCTCGCGCATATTTAGGCGGCGAACAAAATGCGTCGGGATGCCGATCTCCGCTAGGCGCAGCATGATATGCTCGGAAATCCGATTGTTCAGAACGCCCTTGCCGGTCACCGTGCCCTTTTTCTCGTTGTTGAACGCGGTGGCGTCGTCCTTGAAATACTGCACCAAAGTGCCCGGCTCCGGACCTTCGTAAAGGACTTTCGCCTTGCCTTCGTAGACTTTTCTACGCCTGGCCATGGTAACCTCAAAATTGTGGGGCGGTGCGTTTCCCGGGCATGCAATAGGCCCTGCACCGAAGGATTCGACGTATAGCCGAAAAGCCGCCGCAAAACAATGTCATCATGGGCGATAACTTCTTTATGCCGAAGTGATTTGGCATTTTATGCAAGTCGCCAAACTGGCATTCGCCTGCACCGTACCGGTGCACTATTAATCGGGAATGACGGGCCGCATTCACCCACAGCACAGTCACTACCAAATTCAGGCGGCGCCTAAATCACCCCGTCATCACGCAGCTTGTCGACCGCGGCCTTGTCCATGTTCAGCCAGCTGTTAAAAACATCCTCGGCGTTTGCACCCAGCAACGGCGCCGCCGTCAGTTCGGGCGCAGCGCCGTTGTGACGCACGGGCCAGGCCGGCATCCTGAAATCACCGTTGGTTGGATGCGCCATGGTCTGCATGATGCCCCGGTCCGCGAAACTCTGGTCGTTTTGCAATTCATCCGTATCAAGCACCGCGCCGGCGGGAATGCCGGCGGCGCCGACCAGGCGCATGGCCTCGTGCTTGTCGTATTGCCGGGTCCAGGCGGAAATCATCGCGTCAATATCGTCTTCCCGTTCGGCGCGGACGGCGGCGTTTTCATAGTTTGGATCGCCGATCAGATCCTCCCGCCCGATCAGTTCCAACAGCCGTTGCCAATGCAGCGGATTGGCGCGCGAGGTATAGATATAGACATAGTCATTGGGTCCGCCGGGCTTGCAGGGAAAGATGCCGCAGGGCGGGTTGGCGCCGGATAACAGCTTGGCCCCGGCCCTGGGCGCCGCCTTGTTAAAGGACGCCTGGGAGGCGAAGGCAACGCGGATGTAATGCAGCATGGCATCCTGCATGGCCAGTTGCAGGCGTTCGCCCTGGCCGGTTTCCTTGCGCTTGTACAGCGCGCCCAGGATCGAAATCGCCAGCAACATACCGGTGCCCGTATCGCCAATCGTGGTGCCGGGTTTGACGGGGGGTTGGTCCGGCTCGCCGGTAATGCTCATGACGCCGCCGCAGGCCTGGGCGATCATGTCAAACGCCAGATTGTTCTCATACGGGCTGCCCTCGCCAAAACCTTTGACCTGGGCATAAATGACCGAGGGATTGACCTCGCGAATAGCGTCATAGCCCAGGCCCAGACGTTCGATGGCGCCGGGCGCGAAATTCTCCACCACCACATCGGCTTGCCGCGCCAGGTCCTTGAACAGGGCTACGCCCGCCGGATCCTTCAGGTTCAGCGTGACCGATTTTTTGGAGGCATTGAACAGCAGAAAGTACCAGGAATCCTTGCCGGGCGGCTCGGCGAAGGAGCCGCGCCCCGGATCGCCGCCCTTGGGGTTCTCCACCTTCACCACTTCAGCCCCCAGCCAGGCCAGCGCTTCGGTGCAGGACGGTCCCGCCTCGAACTGGGTCAGATCCAGAATACGCACGCCGTTCAGGCAGCCGGCGCCCATGCTATTCATATTATCCACACTCATGTCGTTTCACTCCCACATCGGTTCTGTTCCCATTTTGACAGCAACCGGATAGAAAGGTAGCGGAATAATTTTATTCTAACCTGGGGGCGAAAAAGCCATGATTTATGAACTGCGGATTTACCACTGCGTGCCGGGCCGTTTGCCGGATTTGTTGAAACGCTTCGAAACCATCACCTTGCCGATCTGGGAGCGTTTTGGTATTCGCCAGGCTGGCTTCTGGACCACGTTGATTGGCGATTCGAACCAGGATCTGACCTATCTTCTGGCATGGGACTCCATGGCCGAGCGTGAGGAAAAGTTCGGCGCCTTCGCCGTCGATCCCGAATGGCTCACCAAGCGCGCCGAGACAGAGGCCAATGGCCAGATCGTGGCTTCGGTAAACAGCCAGTTCTTGGCGCCGACCTCTTTTTCGTCCGTGCAATAATCAACACCGGTCCTGTAACGCCGTGCTCTCGACCCGGATGCGGTGGACAAGCAGCAGGGCGTTGAGGATTGAAAATGTGATGGCGATACCATGGGCGGAAAACACCAGCGGCAGCACGGCGACTTCGCCCGCCACCACCAGATAATTGGGGTGGCGCAGCCAACGGTACGGTCCTGTTTTGATCAACGGCGCCCCCGGCAGAGTAATAATGCGGGTGCACCAATAAGGGCCCAGGCTGGCCAGCACCCAGACCCGGCCAATCTGTAACAGGGCAAAGACGGCCAACCACCACCAGTTGACGGCGGTATCCGGGCCAACCCACAGGGCCAGGGCGGCCAGCCAGCCGCCATGGACCAAAAAGAACAACGGGTAATGCCCGGCGCCTACCTCGACACCACCTTGGGCCCGCAGACGCGCTTCGTTACGGCGGCTGTAGAGTAATTCGCCCAGGCGCTGGGCGGCGACCAGGGCCAGAATGATCCAGGCGGCGGTCAATCGGTTTCCAGCAGGGTAAACGCGGCGGTGAAGCCGGGGCCCATGCTGCTCAGCAACAGGCGCTGTTGGGCCTGCAAGCCGGCCTGATATACCTCCCGCAATACGAACAGCACGGTCACGGCGGACATATTGCCATGGCGGCGCATGACTTCCCGCGACGCCTCGAGCCCGCCAAGGGGAAGACCGAACACGGCTTCCAGGGCGTCTAGCACCTTGGCGCCGCCGGGGTGGGCCACGAAATGGTCGATCTGTCGGCAATTCAATTCCTGTCGCCCAAGAAAGATGTCCAAGGCAGCCTGAAAATCCTGTTCGATAATGGTCGGGATGTCCCGCGAAAATATTACCCGCAGGCCGTCATTGCCGGCATCCCAACCCATGACGTCCAGGGTATCGGGCCAGGTATGCTCACCCCAGGCCGTAATCGCGGGGCCGGGGGCGTCGGTCGAGATCACGGCGGCGGCGGCGCCATCGCCAAACAGCGCGGTGGCGATAATATTGCTTTTGCTGCGATCGCCATGGCGCAAGGTCAGGCTGCACAGCTCCACCACCAGCAGCAAGACGTTCGATCCGGGCTGGCCGCGAGCCAGGGCGGCGGCCCTGGCCAGGCCCTGCACGCCGCCGGCGCAGCCCAGGCCGAAGACAGGCAGCCGTTGCACGTCGTCGCGGAACGGCATGCGCTGCACCAGCAAGGCATCCAGGCTGGGTGTCGCGATGCCGGTGGAGGACACGGTGATAATCATATCGATATCGCCCGGTGCCAGTTCCGCCTCGGCTATGGCTGTCTCGGCGGCGTGCTGCAACAATGCGGCGGCGTGCCGCAGGTACAGCCCGTTGCGTTCGGAAAAATCGTGGGGGGCCAGGTACCAATCCAACGGTTGGCAGGTATTCCTGGTTTCAATCGCTGTATTGCCGAAAATCCGGGCCAGGCGTTGCGGGCTCATCTCGGCGGCCTGCTTTGAAAACAGCCGTGCCGCCGCCGGCAACGCGTCCGACTGCCGCAGTATGTGATCCGGTACCGCCGTGGCCAGGGCATTCAAGCGCGCCGGTGTGTTCATTCGTCTTCCTTTAATCATTGCACATAGCTAACGATGCGGCTCGGCGAGAGGCAAGTAAATTGACCGTGGGACATAGCCGTCAACAGCTCGTTTTTGGTGTTTCGGGAGAAATTGCGTATTCTTGGTGGCAATGGGATTGCTGGGGAAGAAAAGGCTTGTCCTACAAGATGTTCGACGCGGCGTAGGCTGAATTGCAATGCTTACAAGACACATGAATGTCAACCAAGGAATGGAAGGGGAGATCCATGAGCAACAACAATATCGGAAACCATTCGGGGGGCGTAATTTCCGCCGATTGCCATATTGACCTGATCTGGCTGCCACCGGATCTGTTCACCGACAACGCGCCGGCGGCGATGAAGGCACGCATGCCCTACGTCACTGATGGTCCCAAGGGACCCACCTGGGTCTCGAAGAACGGCGGCCAATTCGGCTTGCAAAACGGCATGGGATCGGCTGGCCGGGAATATGTCCCCGGCGTCATTCACCGTTCCGACCGCATGGCGGCGCAGGGCCTATACGAGGACGGCAAGAACGGCATCCGGCGCCTGACCGAACCTGATCTGCGGATCAAGGACCAGGATCTGGATGGCGTGGTGGGCGAGGTGATGTTCGGCATCCTTGGCGGCGCGGCGCGTCTGAACGATCCGGAAGCCTCGATCGTGATGATGCAGATTTACAATGACTGGCTGGCGGAATTCTGCTCCGCGTACCCTGACCGTCTGGCTGGGCTGGCGTCCATTCCCGGCCATGATATCGAGGCGGCGGTGGCCGAGATCGAGCGCGTGGCCAAACGCGGCGCGGTCAAGGGCTTGGAAATCCCCTCGATCCCGGATGGCAAACCGCTGTACCACAAACATTGGGATCCGGTGTTTGCCGCCGCCGCGGCCTCGAAGCTACCGCTGCATTTTCACACTGGCGGGGCCAAGGCGCCGGATTTCGATGCCATGGAACCCTTGGAAGCACGCCAGGCCTTTGCCGTCTTCATCACCGCCTTTCAAATGTATATGTCGAACAAGCTGATGGAGATCATCTTCGGCGGCAAGCTGGAGATGCATCCGGACTTGAAAGTGGTGATCGCGGAAAGCGGCATCGGCTGGATACCCTATATTTTGGAGCATATGGATCTGGAGTGGGAAGACCAATTCAAGGATCTGACCCTGAAGATGAAGCCATCGGATTATTGGTACCGGCAATGCTATGCCACCTTCCAAAGCGACCCGGTCGGCATGCAGCTGGTGGATAACCTGGGCGTGGATAACATCATGTGGGGCTCCGACTTCCCACATCCCGATGGCATCTGGCCCGATAGTCAGGAGTTTATCGAACGGGAAATGGGTCATCTATCGGCGGATGTCCGGCGCAAGGTGACCTATGACAATGCCGCCAAACTGTACGGCTTTCCTGCATCGTGATACCGACGCCTTGGACTCCATCCACCACCCTGGCTGATCTGCCTGCACTGGCGGCGGATCGCTGGGGTGAGCGGGTGGCCCTGACATTCAAGGGCGGGCACGAAACCTTTTCCGAAATCTCGATTAAGGTTGATAGGTTGGCGCGCGGCCTGATCGCGGCGGGCGTCAGTCCCGGCGACAGGGTCGGTGTCTGGCTGAACAATTGTCCCGAATGGATCCACCTGATTTTTGCCATCGCCCGGGTCGGCGCCACCCAGGTGCCGATCAATACCCGCTTTAGGACCGCTGATGCCGCCTACATCATTGGTCAAGCCGAATGCAGCACCTTGATCACCCACGATACCTCCGGCCCCATCGACTATTGGCGGATGGTGCGGGAGATGGTGCCCGATGCCGAGCGGGGCGCCGATGGCAAGCTCAATGCCAAGGCTTTTCCGTATCTGGAACGGATCATCATCAAGACGACGGACCCGAATGTTGCCAGCCCCGAGGGCACCAGCCATTGGCGCGACATTATCGGCGCCGACAGACCCGAGCTGGAGGTGGAGCTGCGGACGCGCGCGGCGGCGGTGCGGGTAGAGGATGCGGCCTTTATCATGTACACCTCCGGCACCACCGGTTTTCCCAAGGGGGTAGTGCGCAGTCACGGCTTTCTCCGCAACCAGGTCGACCGGGTGCATCACCTGGGCACCACGGAAGCGGATGTGATCTACAACTATCTGCCCCTGTTCCATATTTTTGGTTATCTGGATGGACCCATGCTGTCCATGGCCACGGGCAACCGGCAGATCCTGACCGCGACCTTTGATGCGGAGGCCTGCCTGGATGCGGTTGAGGCCGAAGGCGTTACCCAGTTCTCGGGTTTTGAAACCCATGTCAAAGGCCTGGTCGAGGCACAGCTGAGAAAGCCGCGGGATCTTTCCTCCCTGCGCACGGGCGTGTTCGGCGCCGGCACCTTTTCCGCCGTGCCGATCATGCAACAGGCGCTGGAAGTGCTGGCGCCCATGATACCGATCTCCGCCTATGGCATGACCGAAATCGGCGGCAATGCCTGTCTGTCGTTCCTGGATTCGACGGCGGAGCAGATGTGCGAGACCTCCGGCCATCCGTGCCCGGGTTTTGACTTTCGCGTCATCAATCCCGATACGGGCCGCGAGCAGCCCCATGGCACGCCGGGCGAGATCGTTTTGAAGTCATACAACATCATGACCTGCTATTACAAAAAGCCGGAAGAGACGGCGAAATCCTATAACGCCGAGGGCTGGTTCCTGACCGGCGACATGGGTTATCTGCGGGCGGACGGCTATCTGCGATTTCTGGGCCGCTACAAGGATATGCTGAAGATCGGCGGTGAGAACGTCGACCCCATGGAGGTCGAGGCCTATTTGCAAGAGCAACCGGACGTCTTGGAGGCAGCCGTGGTTGGCCAGCCTGACGAGCGCCTGACGGAGGTTGCCGTGGCCTTTGTCGTGCCAAGGCCTGGGCGAAATCCCAGCGAGGAAGACATTCTGGACTATTGCCGTGGCAAGATCGCTTCGTTCAAGGTACCCCGGCACATTTTGATCATTCCCAAACTGCCCATGACCCCGACCGGCAAGGTGCGCAAGGTAGAGCTGCGCCAGCAAGCCATGGCAACCTTAGGGGCGGGTAAGACGGCCTAGTTTCGTCGATTTGTTGATGAGAATATGGCAATTGATGCTGCAAATACCCAGATATGAAGTTGCTTCATTGACTTCGGACGGTTATGGGTGGAGCAACAGTTGAACAATCAAGTGCGGGAGCCGCGTAGCCATGACGACCTTTGACAAACGTGAAAAATCTTTTGAGGCGAAGTACGCCCATGATCAGGAAACCCTGTTCAAGATTGGCGCGCGGCGCAACAAGTTGCTGGGTTTATGGATGGCGGAACATCTCGGTCTGGATGGCGCCGATGCGGAGGCCTATGCCAAGGCCGTTATCGCCTCGGATTTCGAGAAGCCGGGGGACGAGGACGTGTTTGAAAAGGTCTGGGCCGATGTTCAGAGCAAGGGTCTGGATTTGACCGAGGCACAGGTCCGCCAGCAAATGCAGGACCTGCTGGAAACCGCGCGGGACCAGATTACCGCTGAATAAGGCGTCTATCGGGCTTCAACCGGGCCGGTGAGGGAATCTAGTCAGATCCAGGAGCGCCGTCCGCGAAGACCCGTTGGAAAATCGTGTCCACATGCTTGGTGTGATAGCCCAGATCGAACATGGCTTCCAATTCGGCGGCTGATATGGCGGCCATGACATCCTCGTCCGCTTTTAGCAGATCGAGAAAATTGCCCTTCCCCCGCCAGACCGGCATGGCATTACGCTGCACATAGCTATAGGCGTCCTCGCGGCTGACCCCGGCCTGGGTCAAGGCCAGCAGGACGCGCTGGGAAAAAATCAAGCCGCCCAGCCGATCCAGATTGGCGGTCATGTTTTCGGGATAGACCGTCAGCTTTTCGATCACCCCGGTCAGCCGGTTCAGGGCAAAATCCAGGGTCACGGTGCTATCGGGCGCGATGCCCCGTTCGACGGAAGAGTGGGAGATATCCCGTTCGTGCCACAGGGCGACATTTTCCAGGGCCGGGACCGCCGACATGCGCACCAGACGGGCCAGACCGGTCAGGTTTTCGGTCAAAATCGGGTTCCGCTTGTGCGGCATGGCGGAGGAGCCTTTTTGCCCCTCGGCGAAGAATTCTTCCGCTTCCAGCACTTCGGAACGCTGCAGATGACGAATTTCCGTAGCCAGCCGTTCGATGGACGAGGCGATGACCGCCAGTACCGAGAAATACATGGCATGGCGGTCACGGGGAATAACCTGGGTTGAGACCGGCTCAATCTGCAAGCCCATGGCCGCGGCCACATGTTCCTCGACCCTTGGGTCAATATTGGCAAAGGTGCCCACGGCACCGGAAATGGCGCAGGTCGCCACTTCCTCTCGGGCCTGGCGCAGGCGGGCGCGGCAGCGGTCGAATTCCGCATAGGCTTGCGCCAATTTCAAACCGAACGTCGTGGGCTCGGCATGGATGCCATGGCTGCGGCCGATACAAATATCATCCTTGTGTTCATGGGCCCGGCGGCGCAATGCGGCCAGCAGACGCTCCATATCGTCGAGCAGAATGTCCGTGGCGCGCACCAACTGCACGCTGAAACAGGTATCCAGTACATCTGACGAGGTCATGCCCTGGTGCACGAAACGGGCCGATGGGCCCACGTATTCGGCCAGGTTGGTTAGAAAGGCGATGACATCATGGTGGGTCTCGCGCTCGATCTCATCAATGCGGGCAACTTCAAAGGCGCCTTTTTCCCAGACTTCCCTGGCGGCTTCCTCCGGGATTACGCCCAGCTTGGCCTGGGCATCGCAGGCATGCGCCTCGATCTCGAACCAGATCTGAAACTTACTCTCGGGCGACCAAATGGCCGCCATTTCGGGGCGCGAATAGCGCGGGATCATGGGCCGGATCCTTATTATTGGCTGAAGCTATGATTTACGAGTTTCATACACTGATCAGGCGGGCTGGGAAAGCGGCGTACGCATGAAAAACGCGCTAATCACCCTGCAATTTATTCAGCGCCCGGCGCATGGCCCGCCCGGCGGCCTTGGCGGGGTCTTCGTCGGTGGCGATCTGTTTGGCCTCCTTGGCGACACCGCGTGCCGCGCGGGCGGCCTGATCGCGGGCCACCGGATCAGAAGCGATTTTGCGTGCCGCATAGCGGGCGATATGCCGTAACAGAAATGCCATGACCCAGCATAACCAATTTCAACCGGTTAAATAAGGCATGAATCATCAATGCTGACGAATTGCTCTTAGCGGCCGCGACTATGTCTTACAATTTCAGACAAACGACTGAACGTCGAGGGAACACTGCTCAACAACTAAGGATACCCGGTGGTCTATGCCGCCGCGTCGGTATCCGTGGCGATCTGCCAGTGCTCGGTGGAGAAAGAATACCGAAGGGAGTCGTGGATTTGGGTAAGGGTTTGTAAAACTTCGAAAGTAAGAATAAGGTATTGGATCTGGCCATGGGAACACGGTACTACTACAGTGTAGGGCGAATGACGGGTTTTATTTAGGAGAATTTCGTCCCAAAATTTTTAATATTAGTATTCCATTAATTTTATCCTATGCTTGCCAATGGCATTGGTTATTTTGTGACATTATATTCTGATGGCATTGGCGGCAGCCACGATACTTTGAGTAAATATTTATGCATTATGTCCTTGTCGTCGATGACGACGTTCAGCTTTGCCGTTTGATAGAAAATTCACTCAAAGGCGAAGGTTTCGAGATTGAGATTGCGCACGATCTGGCGGCGTCGTTGCGCGCCTTGAAAAAGCGGCGGCCGGATGTCGCGATCGTGGACCTGGGTCTTGGCGCGGAAAACGGACTTGATCTGGTGCGCGAATTACAAAACCACCCCGAGACGGGAATAATTATTCTTTCTGGCAGAGGCGATGCCATCGACCGCATTGTCGGGCTGGAGGTGGGGGCGGACGATTATGTGACCAAACCCTTTGATCCAAGGGAGTTGCTGGCCCGCGTCCGCAGTTATATGCGCCGGTCCGAGCGGTTGGGAGCCTTGAATAAGGCCTCGTCACGGGGCGCCGCGACCGTAAGGTTTGTCGGCTGGTGCCTTGATAGGACAGGTCGGGTCTTGCTCTCGCCCAGCGGTGCGGAGGTGCCCTTGACATCAATCGAATTCGACCTGTTGTCCACACTGGCGGAAAATGACGGTCGGCCTGTTAGCCGGGACGATCTGTTCGGCGCCGCGCCCGGCCACAACAGCCGCAGCGGATATGATCGTAGCGTTGATGTCCATATCGGCAATTTGCGCAAAAAGATTGAGCAGGATCCAGCTAACCCGCAACTGATAAAAACCGTGCGCGGTGTGGGCTATATGTTGGCAACGATCGCTGAACCTGGGTAACGCCGCGGCGCAAAGCGGTAAGGGTCTGCCGCCCTGACCGGCCTGTCCGCGAGGGCTCGCCGTTTGCGCGATATGACAAATCTTTACAATCCTTGACACCATTTTGCGGCCGCTCGGCGTAATGTGTTGCTTGTCATTATTGCGTATTGCGTCATTTTTTATGCGGTCAAACAAATGAACCGTAGCTGGAGATTCCGAGGGTCATGGAGCCATGCAAGTAAATTCAACGGGCAGATCGCTTCTTGTCCTCGATGACGAGCCGGCATTTTGCAGGTTCGTCAACTCCGCAGCCAAGCTGCTCGATTATGAGGTCGAGATGAGCGGTTCGGGCAGGGATATTATGAAAACAGCCGCGCCATTGCCCTGGGATGCTATCGTGCTTGATATCGTGATGCCCGATATTGATGGCATTGAAATCATCAAATGGCTGACCTGCCAGGGTTATGATGGCCGGCTCCTCGTTGTCAGCGGATATGCGCCGAACTATGCCAGAATGGCGGCCGAACTGGCGGAAGCCAGTGGCGGTATGCAGGTGAACTATCATAGCAAGCCGATATCCATTGAAGATATTCAGGCGGTGTTGTCATAAAGCACGATAATGGGCGGGATTACGGGGGCTGAGTTATTAAAGGGACTGCGGCCATGAATTCAGAAATTCGGCAAGAGAGTAAAGTTGCCGTTCTGGCCGGGTTTGTTACGGCGCTGATCTTTGCGTTTGATCTTGCCCTTCCCCTCGGCGTTGCCGGTGGCGTGCCTTACATCGCCGTCGTGCTCTTGGGGATCTGGCTGCCGCGTGGGCGGTTGGTGATTGTGTTTGGCCTTTTGACGTCGCTTTTGACGGTCCTTGGATACTTTCTCTCGCCCAAGGGCGGCATCGAATGGGTGGTGCTTACAAACCGCGGTTTGGCCCTAACGCTTATCTGGACCGCCGTTATTTTGGTCATGCGCCACAAGCGTACGGAACTGGCGTTGCGGCAGAGTGAAAAATTGCGATCGATTATTGCCGATGCCGCGCCAAGTTCGATGATCATCATGCGCCGTTCCGATGGAACAATTCTTGCCGCGAACCCGGCCTTCGCCGAATTGGTCGCTGCGCCCATAGCCAGCGTGGAAGGCCGCCGAATGGCGGAATTCTATTGGGATCCAAGCGAAAGCGAAGCGGTATCGCGGGTCGCCGATGACAGTGATACGCCGGCGTCATTTGAATTCGAAATGCGCAAAACCGATGCCAGCAAAATCGTGGTTGAAAATACCATGCGGGCGCTGGAATTCGGTGGTGAACGGGTTTTGTTTGGCAACTTTGTTGACATTACGGCGCGCAACGAACAGGCCGAGCAATTGCTGCAAAGCAACGCGCAACTCAATAATTCCCTGGAGACGTTTCGCTCGGCCATCGAAAGTATGGCCGGGGCCTTTGCGCTGTGGGACGCCAACGATGCGCTGGTGATTTGCAACCAGCAATTCAAGACATTCTATCCCAGCATCGCCCATATGCTGGTGCCGGGACTGGTTTATGAAAAGCTGGTTCGTGCCTCGGTCGGACAGGGCGATGTCTTGGATGCGGTAGGCCGGGAGGAAGAGTGGATCCAACAACGCCTGGATCTGCACCGCAATCCGTCGAAGCCGGCGGTATACAAACTGGCCACGGGCCGTTGGGTCCAATCATCGGAGCAGCGGACGGAGGAGGGCGGTATTATCGGTGTGCGAACCGATATTACTGATTTGCAGCTGGCGCAGGAAGAGTTGCGCGCCAGTGAAGCGAATTTTCGCGGCTCGATCGAAAGCTCCCTATACGGTTTCGCCATCCACGACGACCTGCGGCCGCTGTATGTCAACGACGCGCTGGTCCGCATGCTGAAATACGACAGTCGGGATGAGGTTCTTGATTTAGAAAGCATGTCGCGGATGTGGGCCCCGGGCGAACGTGCGCGCATGGAGCGTCTATACCAGCAGCGTAAAAGTGGCGAAGAAATTCCCTTGGAGTATGAGGTCGAGGGCATTTGCAAGGATGGCTCGGCGATTTGGTTTCGCATTGCCGCTCAATTCATAACCTGGGAAGGCGAGCGGATGGTCTCCGTGACCCTGAGCGATATCACGGCCCAAAAACAGGCCGAGGAAGCCCAGCGCAAGCTCTCCCGTGCCGTTGAACAAAGTCCGGTCTCCGTCATTATCACCGATATTAACGGCGCCATCGAATACGCCAATCCAAAGTTCACGGAACTGTCCGGCTATGATCTGGATGAATTGCGCCACGGCAATCCGCGGGTCTTGAAATCCGGCAACACGCCGCAGGAAGTATACGAGGATTTGTGGCAGACCATTATCCGGGGTGATACCTGGTCGGGTGAACTACAGAACAAGGCCAAGGGCGGAAATCTATTCTGGGAGCATGCGACCATATCCGGCGTAACGGACGAAAATGGGCGCATAACCAATTATATCGCGGTGAAGGAAGATATTACGGAGCGTAAGCAGGCCGAGGAAACCCAGCGCCGGCTCATGGCAACCATTGACGGCGTCGATGAACTCATCTCGATTTACGATTCCGATGACCGGCTTGTTTACGCCAATCAGGCGCTGCTCGATCTGGATCACCAACTCATCGAAGCCCTGCGCCCGGGCGCGACGTTCGAGGCGCGGATGCAGCTGTTGCTTGAAAAAAAACCGCCGCTAGATGCCATCGGGCGCGAAGCCGATTGGCTCAAGGAGAGGATGAGCCGACATGGCGTATCGGATGCCTCGTTTGAAGTAACCCGAAGCGATGGCACGACTTTGTCGTTGCGGGAGCAGAAAATGCCCGATGGTTCCCTTGCCCACATAGGCAGCAACATCACGGACCACAAGGCGATCGAGGGGCAACTGCACCAGGCGCAAAAGCTCGAGGCAATTGGCCAACTTACAGGCGGCATCGCCCACGATTTCAATAACCTGCTGGCTATCATAATGGGAAATTTGCAGCTGCTGGAATATGGTGGAGGACTGACCGGAGCTAATCAGGAATTCCTCAAGGAAGGCCTGGCGGCGGCAAAACGGGGCGCTGACCTAACCCATCGGTTATTGGCATTCGCGCGCAATCAACCCCTGCGGCCACAGGTGGTACGGGTGAACGAGGTGGTTGATGGCTTGAAGGAAATGTTGGAGCGCACCCTGAGCGCGGCCATTGAATTGCGATATGATTTGCATGATGGCCGTGCGGTGATGGCTGATATGCAGCAATTGGAGAATGCCATCCTGAACCTGGCAATCAATGCCCGTGATGCCATGGCACAGGGAGGTGTCTTGACGCTTCGGACATCAGAATGCCGGTTGGATGGCAGTGAATTTGCCCTGAGCCAAACTGTGGAACCAGGAGAATACTACCTTATTGAAATTCGCGATACCGGCGCCGGTATGGATGCGGAAACCTTGAGCAAGGCGTTCGATCCGTTCTTTACCACCAAGGCATTTGGCAAGGGCAGCGGGCTCGGCTTGAGCATGGTGCATGGTTTTGCCGGGCAATCAAATGGCCATATCACCATTGACAGCACGGTCAGCGTCGGCAGTACCGTACGCCTGTATTTGCCGTTGATCACGGCGGACGTAGACGTCGCCGCGCTGGAACACACGGCGCCTGAATGGCCCCTGGGCGAGGGTGAGGTCGTGCTGGTGCTGGAGGATGAGCAGGATTTGCTCAAAACGGCGGTAAATTTGCTCGAGGGCCTCAACTATCGTGCGCTTCAGGCGCGCGATGCGGAGGAAGCCCTGGCCGTGCTGAATAGTGGAGAAACGGTGCATCTGCTGTTTTCTGACGTTGTTTTGCCCGGCGGCCTGTCCGGTCCCGAACTGGCCGATAAAGCGCACGCCAAATTTCCTGATTTAAAGGTTTTGTACTGTTCGGGATACACCGACAATATGCTTGTCAACGGCCATGGTTCAAAACTACAGGCGAGGCTGTTGGACAAACCATATAGCCTGGATGAGCTTGCCGTCGCGGTGCGGGCTGCCCTGTACGACTGACGAAAAAATGAAGCTCCTGTACTGGAGACGATTGACGAATGAAATCCTGCTGCCGATAGTAGCCTGAATTTTATATGCCGTGATCGTCCGTACTGCGACGCGCGCGGTCCTTCATAGCGCTGTACAGGTTCCCGCTTATGCCCAAGATAATTTCCGCCATAGATACCAAGGACGCCGCCTTTCAGGATAACCGCGCCGATATGCTGGCCCAAATCGATGGGCTGCGCCAGTTGGAGGGGATGATCCGGGCCCGTTCGGAAAAAAGCCGGGAGCGTTTTGCCGCCCGCAACCAGTTGTTGCCCAGGGACCGGTTGGAGCTGTTGCTGGACCGCGGCGCGCCATGGCTGGAGCTTTCCACCACCGCCGGCTACAAGACCTATGACGATGACGGGGACAAGAATATCTCCGGCGCCCGCCTGATCACCGGGATTGGCATGGTCGCCGGTGTGCGCTGTGTGGTTATCGTGGACGATTCCGGTATTTTGGCAGGTGCCCTGCATACCCATGGTGTGGACAAGATGATCCGCGCCTTCAATGTCGCCTTGGAAAACAAGCTGCCAACCATCCATCTGGTGCAGTCCGCCGGCGCGGATCTGCTTGACTACGTACCCGCGACCTGGGTGCGCGCGGGCGGCATGTTCCATATGCAGGCCAAGTTGTCGGCGGCGGGTTGTCCGGTAATCTCGGTGGTGCATGGCGCCTCTACCGCCGGCGGCGCCTATATGCCGGGTATGTCCGATTATGTGGTCATGGTGCGCAAACAGGCCATGGCCTTCCTGGCCGGACCGCCGCTTTTGAAGGCCGCAACGGGCGAGATCGCCGATGCGGAGGCCCTGGGCGGCACCGACATGCATGCCCAAATTTCCGGTTTGACCGAATATGTTGCCGAGGATGACCCGGATGCTCTGCGCATTTGCCGCGATATTGTAAGCCACCTGAACTGGCCCGCGCGCCTGTCGGCGGCGGCTGCCAGAACCTGGGAAGAGCCGGCCTATGATATTGACGAGCTGTGCGGCATCGTGCCCGTGGAATATCAAAAACCCTATGATATCCGTGAAGTCATCGCCCGGCTGGTGGATGGTTCCGACTTTCTGGAATTCAAGGCCGAGTACGACCATCAGACGATTTGCGGACATGCCGCGATCATGGGTTATCCCTGTGGTCTGATTGGCAGTAACGGCCCGATTACGCCGAATGGCGCCACCAAGGCGACGCAGTTCATGCAGCTTTGCGATCAATCCAACACGCCCTTGATCTATCTGCACAACACCACCGGCTTCATCGTTGGCCGCGAGGCCGAGGAAGGCGGCATGATCAAACATGGCGCCAAGATGATCCAGGCCGTCTCCAATGTCTCCGTACCGCGCATTACCTTGATGATCGGGGCTTCCTTCGGGGCCGGGGCCTATGCCATGTCGGGCTGGTCGTACGAACCGCGCTTTTTGCTGGGATGGCCGAATATTCAGGCCGGCGTGATGGGCGGCAAACAGGCCGGTCTGGTCATGCGTATCGTGCACGAGGCCAAATCCAAGCGTCAGGGCGCGGCCCTGGACGAGGCGGAACTGGATGCCCTGGAAGCCAAGGTGGCGGAGTTGTATGACAGCATGGCATCCGGGCTTTATTACACCGCGCGCATGTGGACGGATGGCATGATCGATCCCCGCGACAGCCGCAATGCCCTGGGTCTGCTGCTGGCGACGTGCGATGAAGAGGCCCGCCGCAGCGTCAATCCCAACAGCTTCGGCGTCGCCCGGCTGTAGGGCTTTGGGAAATGGACAATTCCCTAAAATTCATTGAAGCCAATGGTCTAAGATTCCGAGTTTCTGTATCGGGCGAGGGTCCGCTGGTGCTGTTGATCCATGGCTGGCCTGAATCCTGGTATTCCTGGCGGCACCAGATTACGGCCCTTTCGGCGGCCGGCTATCGGGTTGCGGCACCCGATGTGCGGGGCTATGGCGGTTCCGACAAACCGGCCGCGATCGAGGCCTATGACATGGCCTCGCTAACCGCCGACATGGCCGGAATAATCACTGCGCTGGGCGCGGAACAGGCGGTGGTGATCGGTCATGACTGGGGCGCGCCGATTGCCTGGAACACAGCTCTGCTACATCCCGACCGGGTTCGCGCCGTGGCGGGGCTGAGCGTGCCATATACCGGTCCCGGACCGGCGCCGTTCATTGAGGTGGCCAAGCAGGTCTACAAGGACAAGTTCTTCTATCAGATCTATTTCCAGGAACCGGGCGTGGCCGAGGCCGAGTTGGAGGCGGATGTGCGTGCCAGCCTGCGCAAGATCTACTACTGGATTTCTGGTGAGGGCCTCGCCGCGGCACCGCCGCGTCGCAAGCCGGCAGACGCCAAGCTGCTTGACGGCATGGCCGATCCGGGCGAAATGCCGGCCTGGATGAGCCGGGAGGATCTGGATTATTATGTTGCCCAGTTCGAGGCTGGCGGTTTACGCGGGCCGCTGAACCGCTATCGCAATTCAGAGCGGGATTTCGCCTATTTATTGCCGCATTCGGGCGAGAAAATCCAACAGCCAGCCGGATTTATCGCCGGCACATTGGAGCCAGTTTTAAACTTCGTACCCGGCGCGGACCTGATCGCGACGATGAAAAAGAACCTGGTCAATCTGCACTTTGTCGAAATGGTCGAGGGCGCCGGCCATTGGGTGCAACAGGAACGCCCCGACGAAGTGAACCGGGCGTTGTTGAGCTTCCTGAAAAATGTGACTTAGTCCAAAATCGGTGCGCTGCCGAGCCTGGGGTGGGGACGGCCGCCGTCGGCGACGCCCATGCAGAGGACGATTTCATCCGGCCGTGGTGCATCCGCGATCATAACGGTGATGGTATCGAAATGATCGAATGACCAGGCTTCATCCTTGTGGCCCAAGGGTAGATCGATGGGCGTGCCCATGGCCGCGACCTTGGCATTGGAAGGGATCAGCGCCTTGCCGCCATTCACCGCGGCCCGCATGGGCTTGCCCAGCTTTGGATGGATCATCGCGCCGCCCTGTTCCAAATCGCCCGCGACACCGACGATAGCCGCCTTGCCGTAACTGACCGCCGCACCCGAAAGCAGGGCGACGGCCTCCGCCATCAGGCGTTCGCCAAGCTGACCGCTGATGTCATAGAGTGGCGAAAGATCCTCGACGAAGCCATTGGCGGCGGGCCTGGCAAAAGGGTTTTGCACGACGGCCATGGCGACGACGCGGGTTATGGGGTCGCAAGCTTTACCCGTGCCGTCGGCTTCGATAACTTCCTTGATAATCATTGTCTTGCGAATGTTCATGTTGACGGCTCCCGGCTGCGGCATTTTGGCTGACATTAAGTCTAGCCTATTTGCAGATGGCTGATCTATCCTTGCCGTTGCCGGCGAATATTTTGAAAAGGTGGCGTGATGGCGTTGAAGGATTATCAGACCGCGTTGGTGACCGGCGCCTCCAGCGGCATCGGGGCGGCGACCGTGCGGATGCTGGCGGCCCGTGGCCTGAAGGTCCATGCGGTGGCGCGCCGGCGCGACCGTTTGTCGGCCTTGACGGATTGCGGTGATGTTGTCCCGCATGCCCTGGATATGCAGGAACGGGATGCGCTGTATGACGTCCTGGGCGCCCTGGATGTTGATATTCTGGTCAATTCCGCTGGCGTTGGCAGTCAGTTCGATCCCTTTCAGGAGCTGGATCCAGACAAAATCGATGCCACCCTAACCACGAACGTGGCCGGCACCGTGCATGCGGTGCGCGCGGTCAGTCCAGGCATGGTGGCACGGGGTAGGGGGCATATTGTCAACATCGGCTCGATCTTTGGTCTGCATGCGATCGGCACGGCTGTCTATGGCGCCTCCAAGGCGGCGGTGCACCGTTTTAGCCAGGATCTGCGCCACGACCTGAAGGGCAGCGGCATCCGCGTCACGGAAGTCTCGCCCGGACGGGCGGCGACGGAGATTTTTGCCACCATGACCGATGACGCAAAAGCCCAAGACGCCATGGTGGATGGTTTCGAGATTATCACAGCGGAAGACGTCGCCGAAGCAGTGGTCTGGGCGCTCGATCAGCCCTGGCGCGTTAATATCAGCCTGATCGAATTGACGGCGACGGAACAAATACCCGGCGGCGTCACCATCCATCCCGTCACGGGCCGTTAGCTGAGAACGACGTCAGGACCGTTCGGCCATGTCCTGGCTCAGGGTCAGATCGACCATCAGGGCGCCGGCCAGGTCTTCCAGGGCCAGGCCAAGGGCATCCGCATTCAGGCTGGCGGGCAGGCGGACGCGGGCCCGGGCCTGGAATAGCATGTCGCCCCCCATCGGCGCGCGGCGTAGATCGGTTTCCATCTCTTCCACGCTGACACCGTGGGCCGACAGACAGCGGCTGATATCGTGCACGATGCCGGGCTGATCCGGGCCCAACAGCTCCAGGTTGAAGACCGCACCGTCGGGCTGCGTCTGAGTTGCCGCCGTCTCGATGGTCAGGCTAAAACCATCAGCCTCCAGCGCGGACAGCACATTGTTCAAGGTATCAGCCTGGTCACGGGCAATTTCAATCCTGGCGATACCGGCGAATTTTTCCGCAAGCCGCGCCATCCGACTTTCCAACCAGTTGCCGCCCGCAGCACTGACGGCTTCGGATAGCTGTTCGACCAGGCCCGGCCGGTCATCCGCGATGAAGGTCAATACGAGCGTTTCCAAAGCTGTCTTCGCCATTATTCCCGCCGCAGCCCCTGTTGGTCCGTGTAATTGATTGCCGGACATTTTTAGGCGCCCTGCCTCGAACTCACAAGTCCGGATCCAGAAGATATCCGCGATGCCGACATCGTCGGATCTTTCGGAGTACCAGAATAGCCGGCGGCAAACAATCTGGGTCTAAGTAACCATTACTAAAACTGTTCAAATCTAGACCCATTTGATGAATAAAACATAGAATAACATGTCGATGTTGTCGATAAAGTATTATCAATTTAGTATAATAAATAGGAGATATAGCGCATGAATAAGGTTATACGCCATATTACTTATTTCACAATAAGAGTTTTCTTAAGAATTTTATCCTAGTTTTGTCGACAAGGGTAAATAGTTGCTTTGAATTTTTTCAACATAAGAAAATATATCTTACACAATGCATCGCAAGTGTCGGATTTATGAATTGGGGAATGCCATGAAAATGCCAGAATTAAATATATCCGGCCGTCTAAGCCTAGGCTTTGGCGTGCTGGTATTGGTGCTGATCGCCGCCGTCGCAACGACGTTGTTCGAAGTCAGCAATGCCAAGAAAGTCACCGACCGTATCGTGAATTTGCGCACGCCGACTTCGCAGGCGAGCGCCCGGCTGGTCAACAATATCAACGCCTCGCTGGCCTCGTTGCGGGGTTGGATGCTGACGGGCAATCCGGCCTTCAAAAACGAACGCGCCGCTGTCTGGGCCGATATTGCCCAGGTCAGCAGCGATATAGATGGCTTGTCGGCACAATGGACAAATCCAAAAAACCAGGAAGCCTGGGCCGACATGAAGGCGGTCTTGGACGAATTTTCTGCGGCCCAGAAAAAGGTTGAAGCGATTGCAAATACGCCGGAGGAACAACCCGCGACCCTGATCCTGGCCCGCGACGCCGCGCCGTTGGCCTCTGTCCTGGTTGGTGAAATCACCAAAATCATTACGTTGGAGCGGGATCTGCCGGCAACACCGGAACGCAAGGCGTTGTTGGGCATGATGGCCGATACCCGCGGCACCACCGCGCGCGGCCTTGCCTCCATCCGGGCTTTTCTTTTGACCGGCAATCAGAAATTCAAGAAAAGCTTCGATGTGATGTGGAAAAAGAATGCCGTGCGCTTTGGCGATTTGAAGAATAACAAGCATCTCTTGACCGCCAAGCAGCTTGAAAGTTTCGAGAAATTCGATGCCGCGCGGACCAAGTTCCTGCCTTTGCCGGCCAAAATGTTTGCTATCCGTGCGTCCAAGCAGTGGAACATGGCCAACTATTTGTTGATCAAGGAAGCCGCGCCGCGCGCCGGCAAACTTCTGACCGCCCTACGTGGTCCGAAAGGTGAGGACGGTGTCCGTACCGGCGGCATGGTTGATAATCAGAAAGCCCTGCTGAACAAGGATGCTGACAAGAATGCAGCCGATATTGAAACCCTGCTGGTCATGCAGTGGATCATTCTGGTGCTGGGCGTGATGATCGCCGTTGCCATTGGCTTCTTTACCGCCCGTTCCATCGTCCGGCCTATCAATCAGATGACCGGTGCCATGGGGCAGTTGGCCGACAACGATCTGGAAACAAAGGTCCCGGCCCTGGAGAACAAGGACGAGATTGGCGACATGGCCCGTGCCGTGCAGGTCTTCAAGGACAACATGATCAAGGCCGAGGAATTGGCTGCCGTCCAGAAGATGGAAGAAGAGCAAAAGGAAATCCGCCGCCACAAAATGGAAGAGTTGGTCGCGGGCTTCGAGGGCGACGTGGGCGAGGCCATGAATGTGGTCGCTTCCTCGGTGGATCAGATGCAATCTTCATCTTCCGCCATGTCGGCAACCGCGGACCGCACCAACGAGCGTTCCGGCGCGGTTGCCGCGGCCGCCGAACAGGCCGCCGCGAACGTGCAGACCGTGGCCACGGCGGCAACCGAGCTGACCTCGTCCATCGGCGAGATTTCCCGCCAGATGGCCGCATCGTCGGCCCGCAGCCAGGATGCGGTCAACGAAGCCGGCAGTGCCAGCGAGAAGGTCCAGGGCCTGGCCGAAGCAGCGCAAAGCATCGGTGATGTGGTCAGTCTGATCAACGATATCGCCTCGCAGACCAACCTGCTTGCCCTCAATGCCACGATCGAGGCGGCGCGGGCCGGCGAGGCGGGCAAGGGCTTTGCCGTTGTCGCTTCCGAGGTTAAGAACCTGGCAACGCAGACCTCCAAGGCGACGGATGAAATCGCCACGCAGATCAGCGGTATCCAATCTGCGACCGAGGAATCCGTTTCCGCGATCAGCTCCATCAATGCCGTGATCGAGGAGATCAACAACATCGCGGCATCCGTCGCCAGCGCGGTTGAGGAACAAGGTGCCGCGACCGACGAGATCGCCCGTAGCGTTGAACAGGCCGCGGCCGGTACCCAGGAGGTCACGGTCAATATCACCGATGTGGCGACCGCGGCCGGCGAGACCGGTACGGCGGCAGGCCAGGTTTCCTCGGCTTCCTCCGAGATGAAGTCACAGGCCGATCGTCTGCGTAATCAGATCGAAACCTTCCTGCGCGAAGTGCAGGCCGCCTAGAGCATGTTTCTTCAAAACATGCGCGGACTCTTGAGGAAAGAGCAATTGAATCAATAATCTAAGCCGCGCCAAACCAGTCTTGGGCGACTCCGGTTAATTGAAAATTGCTCTAGCGGTTTCGAACTCTAAGTTAGTGGGGACGGCAGCCAGTTGGCCGCCGTCCCCATTTTCTTTTGCTTTCGCCAAAGTGGTTTTTCAATGTTGCGTACCGGCAAGATCGGCGAAAGCAATCCCGCTCCTGATACGCTTCAGTCAGTCGACTTTCGATACTTCAAAAAATAGATAGGAGTGATCTGAATGATCTCTTATCCATTTGTCCTGTTTGGCGATGGTTGTTTCATCCACCCAGCCGCGCACGTCAACTTCTGACTTTCCAGGGGGACAGTCCGCCGGCTTTTCGTTCTTTGGTTGCTTATTATTCCAGAACTTGAAGGCCATATGATCCGAGGCAATCACGTGATCGAGATTTGAAGGTTTGTAGCTGCTGTTTGAACCGTTTGACCAGGTGTTTGGCGTGGTCTTGCTGAGCCGCCGCATTTTGATGGAATTCCGTTGCATGTCCTTGTCGAGTTTGTCCAGTTCGGCAGCCGCCGGAATGTCGTGCTTTTTTCCGCGGTAGTTCATGCCCATGGTATTAAGATCCCCCAAGGCAATCAGATTGGCGCGGATATTTGCCGGCAAGTTCTTGTCGAGTTTCTTCTTCAGCTTGAAAATGCGCTCAAACTGATCATCGCGAAGACCGAGCCCGACGGGTTTGGTCAGGCTTTTCAAATGCAAAAACAGCAGAGTGTAATCCTTGCCGCCGAGCTTGATGCTCAACATGGCTCCGGGCCGCAGCCAGCTGTTGCCGGCCTTGAATTGTACGCGCTGGCTAAAAAACGCGGTAAATTTGCCTTTCACACCAAGCAGGATTTCCTGGGTCTGCGGACCTTCCGTTATGTGAAAGCTATAGCCCGGCATTTTCGAGGAAATGTCCTGATAGATATCCTTGCCCTCGATTTCATAGAGGCCAAAAATATCCGGGCTTTCGGCCCTGAGAGCGGTCACGACCCGTTGCACGCGGGCTGCTTTTTTGCCCGACAAATGTTCGATGTTCCATGAGAGTACGGAAAATGCCTTAGCCATGTAATCTCTCCCCAGTCGATCAACGCTGTATTATGACAACAATTTAAGATACCCGTATGTGCGCGTAGCTGCAATCTAGCGGCGGCGCTAGTGCGCCTAACGGTTTCTATCACGACACAATTGGAGCGGTAGCTAACTGGCTGCCGGCCCATTTTATTCGGCAGCCAGTAATGGCACTGCCGATTTCAGGTGTATATCTCGTTGCGGGAATGGCAGCTCAATATCCTGCTGCAAGAACTTGTCCCAGATCCCCAGTAGTATGGCACTCTTGACGTTGGCAACGCCGGCCATGGGATCTTCGATCCAAAAACGCAGCTCCAGATCCACCGAACTATCGCCGAAGCCCATCAAGAGCACCGAGGCGGGCCGGCGCGCGATGACCCGATCAGTTTCCAGTGCAGCTTCCAATATCAGGTCCATGGCCTTGCGCACATCGCTCTTATAGGAAATACCCACGGGGATGCGCAGTCGCACTTCGTTGGAGCTGTGGGTCCAGTTGGAGACTTGTTGCGAGATCAATTCCTCGTTTGGGATCAGATGCTCCACGCCATCCCGCGTGATGATGGAGGCATAGCGCCCGCCCAGGGATTTTACCTCGCCATAAGTGGCGCCGACTTCGATCACATCGCCGGGCTTGATGGACTTATCCAACAGGATCAACACGCCAGAGATCAAATTGGCGATGGCTTTCTGCAGACCCAGGCCGACGCCGATGCCGATGGCGCCGCCGAACACCGCGAAGGCGGTCAGATCGATGCCCACGGACGATATGGCGATGATCACGGCCACGCTGACCAGGACGATCTTGACCAGCTTGGTCAACAGCACCTGCACCGATGGGGTCAGGTTGGTGAGGGAGGAGATCCGCTGTTCGGTAATCCGCGCCAGCAGCATGGCGGCCCAGACCAACACGCCCAGAGCGATGACCCCCTTGATCACGGTAAGGGCGGAGATCCGCAGCTCACCCACCGACAAGGCCAGGCCATCCAACAGGCTGATCGTCGGGTCCAGCAGGCCCAAGATATTAAGGGCCGCAATGGACCAGGCGGCGATGGTGACGGCCTTTGCCGCGCCCGGTTCCCGGATCAGGGAGGCAGCCAGCCGGATCACGATCCATGCCGTCAGCAGGCTGACCGTGATGGTCAACAGATGATGCGGCCAGCCGGCTTGTTCGGCGGCCAGGCCGGAAATCCATTGCAGACAGAGCCAGCTTAGCGGCAAGGCAAGCGTGGCCAGGGTATCCCCCGCCATGGCCCGCCATGCGTTCTCCGCCTGGCCAACGTGTAGGCGCGAGGCCCAGATTACACCGCGCCGGATACGGGGTGCGATGCCTAACGCCAGCACGAAAGCGCCGCCGACCACGCCCAACTGCACTGCGTTGTCGATGTTGAGGGCGTTGAGTTCAAGCCAATGCAAAATATCCTGCCAAACCTGTTGCAGATCGGCGGTGTCGAAAAACCTGTCCATGCCGTGGTCTCCCTATGGGCGCATCCGGAACCGTGGCTCCCCACGCGTCCCGGTGCGGTGAGCCTGGCGGTAGTATAGGATGATTTGCTGCTGTGGGTTGCCGGCCAATATGCTATCTTCACCAATCACACCGGCGTGTTTTGTAGGCAGCCATGATGAGTGAGATCGGGTCACATCCGGAGTTGGACCCCGCCCTGGATCTGCAGAGCCCTATTCTGCGGGAGCTTTTGCGATATTGGGAGGGCGCGAAAGCGGGTAAACCGCTGCCGGCACGGGCGGATATCGACCCTCTTGAAATCGGCCCGGCCCTGCTGCCCTATATCCTGATCGCTGAGGTGGAGTATGAACCCAAACTGCGTTTCCGCTGGCGCTTGGTGGGAACCCATATTACCGAGACCCTGGGCCGGGACGTCACCGGCGCCTATTGGGATGAAATCTACAATGATAAGGTTCTGGCCTCCTTGTACCTAAGGGCGGATTGGCTGATGCAACAACTAAGACCACTGCGGGCCATCGGCCTCTCACCAAGGCCGGGCCGCAATGCAGGTAGCAGCGAGACGTTGTACCTACCGCTTTCCGGCGACGGCGCCACGGTCAACATGATCATGCTGGGCTCGGTCTATATTGTAGCGCCGAAACGTGAGGGATAGCGAATTAGGCTAACTCAGTTCTGACGTTTCAGCCTGCTATATCCGGCTCGCCCCAACCCCCTCACTTGTCGAACTTCGGCGCACTGGCGCTGCCGCCGCCATCGACGGCGATGCGTTGGCCGTTGACGTAGCTGTTCAAATCGGAAACCAGATAGCGCACCGTGTTGGCGATGTCGTCGGGTTGGCAGACATGGCCGAACGGCATCCCGGCGTCCAGCTGCCGCAGATCCTCGATGCCCGAGCGCGCCTTGACCAGGCGGCGGCCCATATCGGTCTCGACCAGGGGAGGCGCGACGATATTGGTGCGGATATTGTTACGGTGTTCTTCCTTTGCCATGGTAAACGCCAACGCCTCCATGGCCGCCTTGCCCATGTTGTAGGGGTTGCCAAAGGCGCCATAGCTATCGGTCGCGACCGAGGAAATCATGATGATATCGCCCCGGCCCAGATCCCGCATCATGGGAAGCACCAGCTTTGAGAGGTAAAACGGCCCAAAGGCATGCACCCGGACCACCCGCTCCATCTCCGCCGGGTCCGTATCGGCCACCGATTGTCCCCGGCTGGCGATGCCCGCGTTGTTGATCAGAATGCCGATTGGACCCATTTCGCGGCCAATATCGGCGACCATGGCCGTGACTTCGTCCAGATTGTCGACCGAGGCGCGGTATGCTTTCGCCTTGCCGCCGGCGGCTTGAATTTCCGCGACCGCCGCCGCTGCCGCGGCATCATCCCGGCGATAGTTGACGGCAACCTCGGCGCCATCCTTGGCCAGGGCCGCCGCGATGGCGCGGCCAATCCCTCTGCCCGCGCCCGTTACCAGTGCTACGCGTCCGTTCAGTGACATGGTTTAACTCCTATTGTATTTGTTTCAACTTCGTTGACTTTCCGCGCCACTCACGCCCCCTTCCCACCAGACTCTTATGGCACCCATTAATGGTACTCTGAGGGTGGCCGGGAAGGGGATGTGGGTGGTTTAGCCAGCATGAAGATTCTTCTAAATTGGTGAAATCGCGCGCACCCTGTTGGGATGCTTATTGGGCCGCCTTGGCGGGCTACGGTCAAAGGTATCGCACAGAATGCGCCGGGTCTGGCGCGGGTCGATCACCTCGTCGATACCAAAGGCTTCCGCCGCGCGCCGGGCGCCAAGCTGGCTCTTGAAAATATCAATGATCTCCTGGCGCCGGGCGGCGGGGTCCTCCGCCGCCTCGAAATCCTTGCGGTAGGCCACATCGACCGAGCCTTCCACAGACATGGCGCAGATCTCCGCCGTGGGCCAGGCAAAGGTGGCGTTGTTATCAAAGGCGCTGCCGCCGCCCATGGCGTAATATCCGCCGCCGTAGCCCTTGCGCAGAACGATGGAGACGCGCGGTACCGATGCCTGGCCCATCTCGAACATCAAGCGGCCAGAGCGGCGGCCCAGCCCGGCCTTTTCCGCCTCCGAGCCGATGGCGAAACCGGGTACGTCGATCAACATCACCAACGGCAGCCCGAAAGCATCGCAGAGCCCGATGAATTGCGAGGCTTTCTCGCACGCCTTGACATCCAGCATGCCGGCCAAATGCCTCGCCTGGTTGGCGACAAAACCCACGGGCCGCCCGTTCAGGCGGGCGAATGAGGTAACGATATTGCGGGCATAGGAGGGTTTCTTCTCGAACACGCTGCCCTGGTCGGAAATCAGCTCGATAATCCGGCGCACATCGTATGATTTGCGCGGACTGGCGGGAATGATCTCCAGCAATTCCTCTTCCGCCCGCGTAATGGGATCGTCGTTTTCCTGGATGGGCAGGGGTTGCCGGGCGTTCGAGGGTAGGTAGGAGAGGAAACGGCGCACGGCGGCCAGGGCCTCATCCTCGGTATCGACGGCCAGATCCGAGATGCCGTAACGGTTGGTCTGCAGTGCCGCGCCGCCAAGTGCCTCTTTGTCGATCTCCTGGCCCAGGCCCGCCTTGACCAGGGCCGGGCCGGCCATGCCCATGGTCGCCTGGCCGCGTACCATGACCACGAAATCGGCCAAGGCGGCCCAGTTGGTGGGTCCGGCGAAACCCTGGCCCAGCATGGCCATGGCCGTTGGCACCCAGCCGGAATTGCGCGCCAGGAATTCAAAGACCGGCGAGGCGGCGGAAAAATGACGGCTGTCCTGGCCATCCTGGATGCGGTGGCCGCCGCCTTCCTGCAACGCCACGAACGGCAGGCCTTGTTCAGTGGCCTGGGTAACGGCGCGATTGGCTTTGTCCGCGCCATGCTTGCCGGTACTGCCGCCCAATACGGTATAATCCCGGGACAACAGGCTGACGGGCCGGCCATCGATCATGCCACTGCCGGTAATTACACCGTCGGCGGGGGCGACCAGATCCTTATTGAAACCGGTATCGCGCAAGGGTTCCACCAGGGAGCCGTATTCGTGGAAACTGTCCCCATCGCACAGCCTGGCGATCCGCTCTCTTGCGGTATATTTGCCGTACTTGTGCTGCCGGGCCACCGCGTCCGGGCGGCCCTCGTCGAGCACCATTCGGCGGGCATCCTCGATTTCCTGCGTTAGGGCCCGGCCGTTGCTCTCATCACCTGTGTTACTCATATCCTGCTCCTGACCCGGCCTAAATCGGTGAAACCGCGCGAATGTGCGGCGGCAGTTTGCTGGGCCGCCGGGGTGGGCAGCGATCAAAGGTATCGCAGAGTATCCGCCGGGTCTGGCGCGGGTCTATCACTTCGTCGATACCAAAGGCCTCCGCCGCGCGGACCGCGCCGAGCTGGCTTTTGAAAAGATCGATGATTTCCTGGCGCCGGGCGGCGGGGTCTTCCGCTGCCTCGTAGTCCCTGCGGTAGGCCACATCAACCGAACCTTCCACGGACATGGCGCAAATCTCCGCCGTCGGCCAGGCCAGGGAGGCGTTATTGTCGTACGCCCGCCCCCCACCCATGGCGTAGTAGCCGCCGCCATAGCCCTTGCGCAGCACGATGGAGACGCGGGGCACCGTGGCCTGGCCCATTTCGAAAAACAGCCGGCCGGAGCGGCGGCCCAGCCCGGACTTTTCCGCCTCCGAGCCGATGGCGAAACCGGGCAGGTCGATCAGCATCACCAGGGGCAGGCCAAAGGCATCGCAGAGCCCGATGAAATGCGAGGCTTTCTCACACGCCTTGACGTCCAGCATGCCGGCCAGATGCCGCGTCTGGTTGGCGACAAAGCCCACGGGCCGGCCGTTCAGACAGGCGAACGAGGTAACGATGTTGCGGGCATAGGACGGTTTCTTCTCGAACACGCTGTCTTTGTCGGAGATCAGCTCGATAATCCGGCGCACATCGTATGATTTGCGCGGGTTGGCGGGAATAATTTCCAGCAATTCCTCTTCCGCCCGGCCCACCGGATCGTCGGTTGCCGTGATGGGCAGAGATTGTTGCGCGTTGGCGGGCAGGTAGGAGAGAAACCGCTGCACGGCGGCCAGGGCTTCGTCCTCGGTATCCACGGCCAGGTCCGAGATGCCGTAACGGTTGGTTTGCATCTTGGCGCCGCCCAGGGCCTCCTTGTCGATATCCTCGCCCAGGCCCGCCTTGACCAGGGCCGGGCCGGCCATGCCCATGGTCGCTTGACCGCGCACCATGACCACGAAATCGGCCAGGGCGGCGTAATTCGTTGGCCCCGCGAAACCCTGGCCCAGCATTGCCATGGCCTGGGGCACCCAGCCGGAGTTGCGGGCCAGGTATTGAAAGATCGGTGAGCCGGAGGCGAAGTGGCGGCTGTCCTGACCGTCCTGAATGCGGTGGCCGCCGCCCTCTAGCAAGGCTACCAAGGGGACACCGTCGTCGGTCGCCTTGGTAATGCCCCGGTTTGCCTTGTAGGAGCCATGCCGACCCGTGCTGCCGCCCAGCACGGTGTAGTCGTGCGACAGAATAGCGGCGGGCCGGCCGTCGATCAGGCCGCTGCCAATGATGATGCCGTCGGCGGGCGCGTCTAAGTCCTTGTTGAAACCGGTATCGCGCAAGGGTTCCACCAGAGAGCCGAATTCGTGGAAGCTGTCAGCGTCACACAGCTTGGTGATCCGCTCGCGCGCTGTGTATTTGCCATACTTATGCTGTTTGGCAACGGCCTCGGGCCGGCCCTCGTCCAGCACATTGCGGCGGGCATCCTCGATGTTCCGCAACAGCTCCTGCCCGTTGCTGTCTTCTCCGCCCGTGCTCATGCCTTGCTCCCGATAGCTCAAAAAGATAGAGGCTGCCGCCCACCCGGACTCCAACCAAGCGGGCGGCAGCCGTATCGTTAGGATCTAGCCCTTGTAGGGTTCCATCTGAACCACGGCGCCCGAGGCCAACAAGGCGCCGATCTCGTCATCGGAGAAGCCCCAATCGGTCAGACCTTCCTTGGTGTCCTGGCCCAGGGATGGTGGCGGCCCTTGCACGCCGGCCTGGGTGCGGGAGAATTTCGGCGCCGGGCCCGGTTGGGTCACGCCGGAAACCTCTACAAAGCTGTCGCGCGCGGTGTTTTGGGGATGGCTGGGTGCCTCCGTCATGGACAAAACGGGGGCGAAACAGATGTCCGAGCCCTCCATGATCTGGCACCATTCGTCCCGGGTTTTGGTCTTGAAGACCTCGGCATAGATTTCCTTCACCTGCGGCCAGCTGTCCTGGTCCATCTGCGGCGGCAGGTTCATCTTGTCCATGCCGGTTTTTTCCAGCAATTCGTCATAGAATTTCGGCTCGATGGAGCCAATCGAGACATATTTGCCGTCCGAGGTCTCGTAGGTGCCATAGAACGGCGCCCCGGTATCGAGGATATTTGTGCCCCGGTCATCGGTCCAGAAGCCCGAACCATGCATGCCGTAGATCGGCAGCATCAGATAGGCGGAGCCTTCCAGCATGGAGGTATCGACCACCTGGCCCTTGCCCGACCGTTGCGCCTCCCACAGCGCCGCCATGACGCCAAAGGCCAGGAACATCGCCCCGCCGCCGAAATCGCCGGTCAGGTTCAGGGGCGGCACCGGACCGCTGTCCTTGGTGCCGCAGGAATACAGCACACCCGAGAGGGCGATGTAGTTGATGTCGTGGCCGGCGGCATGGCTTACGGGTCCGTCCTGGCCCCAGCCCGTCATGCGGCCATAGACCAGCTTTTCATTGCGGGCCATGCAAACGTCGGGTCCAAGGCCCAGACGTTCGGTGACGCCGGGACGGAAGCCTTCGACCAGGGCATCGGCGCTTTCCACCAGGCGCAGGACGGTTTCGACACCATCGGGATTTTTCAGATCGACGGAAATCGATTGCCGGCCACGGCCGAGGACGTCGAAGGCTGGGTTTTTGCCCGAAATCCCCAGGCCCGAGGGCGCGGTGCGGTCGACACGGATAACCTGCGCGCCCATGTCCGATAGCAAGGTGGAGCAAAACGGCACCGGTCCGATGCCAGCCAATTCAACGATCTTCATTCCCGCCAACGGTCCCATGGCGTCTCTCCTCTATGTTACCCAAGTTACTAGTTCTTGGATGACCATAGCGGATGCGGGCTGTCGGGGGCAAATGCCCCAGATTAAGTGTGGTCGGTGTTACCAGTCCGTTATGCCCAATACCCTGGGCGTGGCGGCGTTCAGGTCGAGCAGCAAATGCATCGGCTCGGTGACGTCGTGATTGCAGCGCCGCAGCGCCCTGACCTCGGCCCAGGCGCATTCGGCCCGGGCGTGATTGGCCCCGGTGCGATTGGCCCCGGTGGATGGCGTCAGGGTGGTCAGGCCGCGGCGCAGCCGGCCGAGAAATCCGCCCGCCTCTTCCGAGGGTTCAGGGCCCAGGTAGATCACCAGATGATGGCCCGGCGTGGGCCGGCGCAATATAGCGCAGCTGCCCGCGGCCTCTTGCAACAGCGGCTTGGCCAGAGGCTCGGGCAGGCCGCCGAATTCCACCAGGTACATGGTCAACAGAATTTTCGCCGCACCCAGGCGGCTGAACAGCGCCTGCAGTTCATCAAGCAGATTGCCGTCGGCAAGCAGATGGTCCGCCGTGCCGGGGCCGTCAGCCAAAATGTTAGTACGGGTTTTCGGGGAAGCAGGGGAGCCTGAAGAGAACATGGCGCGCATATCGCAATGTTGCAGGCCGGTGAAACGGCTTAGTGTACTGCTGTAGTGCTTTTCGTGTTTCAACTTTTTGCCCTCAATAAGTTGACCGGCGCAGGATCTATTAAGCGCCGCGAACGGAGGCATTGGGTGGGCAAAATTGTGACAATTTCAGGGCCATTTGTAATCCGGTCCAGTTTGCGGATATGTTCGATAAATTTAATGCGTCACCATAAGAAAAATATTTAACCTGTTGATGTAAAAGATAAATTGAATTATTTTCATATTTACCTAAAAGCTGATATTGCCGACGTCAATGACCGTGAAGAAGGCTTGGGCGTCTGACTAGGTGCGAAGTTACGGCCTTGGACCCCGGCCTGGACGCCAGCGGTAGCCGAATCGGGGGTAATTCTCGATGGCGTTGAAGTTCGGGTCTATATCGCGGAACTTGCGCCGAATACGTTTGATGAAGGCGCGCACATTGACTTGATAGCCATCCGTTCCAACACCGGCGGAGAAGCCGGAGCCGCGCACTAAATCATATAGGTTTCGATATTGTAAATCTTCTCCGGGTTGTCTTGCCAGCCGCTCGACAATGGCGTATTCGCGCAACGTCAGGGAGACTTCGCGGCCCTTCCAACTGGCGCGGTGGCGCTCTGGGTATAGTTCCAATTGCCCGCGACGCAGGGAGTACTTTTGCATGCGCTGTTCCCTCGGAGAATCGAGTTTGCCTATCGACACTCAATTACATCTCGTTGGTACGGGTGGCCGGTGCTTCTGCTAGCCGGTCGCCCATCGTCCAAAAGATCCGGCGCATTTCCGCGAATCGAAAAATTATCCTGTTAATTTTTAGTGACAAAGATTAACAAAACCTTGCGGCCCAAATAATTTGGGCCTTTCAATACCCTTCGCATGGCATATAGGAGCGAATTTCCATGCCGCCAAAACAAAATCCTCTGCGTCTGAACAAGCTGCAGTTGAAGACATTGACATTATTTCAAGAATTGGCGCTTTCGCCCGAGACGTCATCGGCGCGCGAGGACGGCGGCACCTTGATTACCGCCCTGCCGCAGGCCCACGGCAATCATTTTCACCTTGGCGCCGGCGTCGTCATGGCGGCTGACGCGACGGGCTTGAAAAACCAAAGTGTTTGGCGCGCGTTGGAGCGTAAGTCATTGATCGAAAGCAGTTTTCCCATGGCCTTGATCCTGACCGAGGCGGGCAAGGCCTATGACACCGGCCTGCGGGAAAAGATCCTGCATCTGGCCGATCACTAGCGCCTGTTGAGAGCTGTTGGATTTGACATTTTTCTGTGTCGTTTCAATGGCATGCGGCGCGATTTTCGCTAGTACTGCCGCTCCGGCACACGCACGACCATGCCATCCATGGCCTCGGTGATTTGAATTTGACAGGACAGCCGGCTGTTGGCTCGCAGATCCGCGGCGAAATCCAGCATGCCTTCCTCCAATTCGGACGGTTCGCCACAGGCCTGTAACCAGGCGTCTTCAACGTAAACATGACAGGTCGAACAGGCGCAAAGGCCGCCGCATTCCGCCATTACACCCTCGACCTCGTTGTCGATGGCGCCGTCCATCAGGGTCTGTCCCAGGCGTAATGCGGTCACCCGTTCCACGCCGTTGCTTTCGATATAAGTTACTTTGACCATGACCACATACACACTTGCTACAGTTAAGAATTCATAGGTCCGGGCCGCTTTTTTCACCATGACTTCGATCAAGTCGGCGGGGTTTTGTGGAGGGATCGGCGGCGGGTTGACGGCAGGTCGGTGGCAAACGTCTGGGCAGCTGGAATAAAATGATATAACATAACAAAATGAATATTCAGTCACCGCCCGACGCCCCCGGCGCCGTCGTCAGCGAAGTCCGGGACCAAGCTACTCTCGTGGCCGCCGAGGGCGTGGGGATGAGCTTTTTGGGGCGGCAGATACTTTCCGGAGTTGATTTGACCGTGAACCGGGGAGAAATCGTGACCCTGATCGGCTTGAATGGCTCGGGCAAATCGACACTGGCCCGCATATTGCTGGGTTTGCTGCAGCCAGAGGCCGGACGGGTCTGGCGGGCGGCGCATCTGCGCCATGGCTATGTGCCCCAGGAAATCAAGATTGATCCGGCCATGCCGTTGACGTTACGGCGTTTTTTGACCCTAGGCGGCAGGGCGGCGGAGGCCGAATTGGTTACGACCCTGGAAGAGGTCGGTCTGCCGGACCGCCTGGGCGCACAGGTCGCCAGTTTTTCCGGCGGCGAACTGCACCGCGCCATGTTGGCCCGGGCACTGCTGCGAAAACCCGATTTCCTGGTTTTGGACGAGCCCATGAGCGGCGTCGATGTGGCCGGGCAGGGGCAGCTGTATGGGTTGATCGAAAATGTCCGCGATCGTTACAATTGCGGGGTATTGTTGATTTCCCATGATCTGCATGTGGTGATGGCGGCGACGGACCGGGTGATCTGCCTGAACCACCATATTTGCTGTACGGGCCGGCCCGATGCCGTTGTCGGTGATCCGGAGTTTCGGGCCCTGTTCGGTGCGGCTGTGGCGGACCGCCTGGCGCTCTATCATCATCATCACGACCATGACCACGACGCCCACGGCGATGTCATTCCCCTGCAAGATGGCCATTGCGGGCACAATCATGGCGCGGACGATCATGGCGCGGACGATCATGGCGGGCACGATCATAGCGGGAATGGGCATGATTGAGGATTTCATGCTGCGCGCCCTGTTGGGCGGTCTTGGCGTCGCCGGTGTCGCTGGCCCACTGGGTTGCTTCGTGATTTGGCGCCGCATGGTCTATTTCGGTGCCGCGCTGGCGCACTCCGCCCTGCTGGGGGTGGCATTGGGTCTAGCCCTGGGCTTGCCAGCGGATTTAGGCATTGCGGTGTTGTGCCTGTTGATGGCCCTGGGCTTTCTGGCCCTGGATCGCAGCCAACTCGTGGCATCGGATACTTTGTTGGGTATCTTGGCGCATGCTTCCCTGGCCCTGGGACTTTTGGCCCTGGCCTTGATGGAGGGCTTGCGAGTTGATCTGATGAGCTATCTGTTCGGCGATATTCTGGCCTTGAGCCAAGCGGATGTCTTGGTCATTTACGGTCTGATGGCGGCGGTCCTGGCAGTTTTGCTGGTATTTTGGCGGCCTTTGCTATCGGCGACCATTGATGAGGACCTGGCCCGTGTCGAAGGCCTGGCGACGGGCCGCTTGAAATTGATTTTTACCCTTTTGATGGCCGTCGTCATCGCCATCGGGATGAAGGTGGTGGGCATTTTGATGGTCATATCGCTGCTGATTATCCCTGCCGCTACGGCACGGCGGCTGGCCACGGGGCCGGAGCGCATGGCCTTGCTGGCTGCGCTGTGCGGGGCCTTGTCGGTCATCCTGGGATTGCTGGTCTCTTATATTTGGGATTTGCCAACGGGTGCGGCCATCGTGGCGGCGGCGGCGGGGCTGTTCCTGTTGTCGCTGCTTGCAGGCCGCCGCTTTGGCCGGGCGAAAGGGGTGCGGGGGGAATGAGACAAAACTTGGAAAATCCGGCGGAAAATTCGGCGGAAAACCGGGTGGAAAATCCTTTCGCCCAACCCGGTCATGATCATGCCAGCTGTGTCAGCGCCGCCCTGGATGGGGCGGAGGCGGTCTGTGCCAGGCGCGGCGGCCGTCTAACACCCTTGCGCCGGCGGGTCTTGGAACTGGTCTGGCGCAGCCACCGGCCCGTGGGCGCCTACGATCTGTTGGCCCTGTTGCAGGATGAACGGGGCCGCGTGGCCCCGCCCACGGTCTACCGCGCCCTGGATTTTCTCTGTGCCCAGGGTCTGGTGCACCGCCTGGACAGTTTGCAGGCGTTTATCGGTTGCGGTCACGCCAACGCCAGCGATGACAGTGATCGTGATGGCGATGGCCAGCATCCGGCGCATTTCCTGATTTGCCAGGACTGCGGCGCCGCTGTTGAGGTGCGCGACGGCCAATTGGACGGGGCCATCAGCCATTTGGCCGGGCGAACCGGCTTTGCCATCGCGGATGAAACCGTCGAGCTGCGCGGCCGTTGCGCCGATTGCCAAAACTAGCGCCATTGGCGGGTTGTTGCATGGGCGGAATAATTTGGCTGGCGTCCTATCCCAAGTCGGGCAACACTTGGCTGCGGGCATTCCTGCACAATTTGCTGCGTAACCCGGCCCAGCCGGCGGAGATCAATCAGCTTGACCAATTCTGCCTCGGCGATTCCCAGGCGCACTGGTACGCCCATGTCGCTCAGGGCCGGAAACCCATCGACATGGCGGTGGAGGAGGTCGCCGCCCTGCGCCCCTTGGTGCACCAGGCCTTTACAGAGGCGCATCCCGATACGGTGTTCGCCAAGACCCATAACCTGTTGGGTGAGGCCCATGGCGTCCCGCTGGTCAGCATGGCGCACACTCTGGGCGCCATTTATATCATGCGCAATCCCCTCGATATGGTGATTTCCCTGGCCGACCATTTTGGTCTGAGCCTTGATGACGCCATCGCCATGCTGGCCGACCCCAACGCCGGAACCCCAAGCACGGAAGCCAGCGCCTTTGAGTTTTACGGCACCTGGTCGCAGCATGTGGCATCCTGGACGGCGGCCGAGAATGAACGTCTGATCTATCTGCGCTATGAGGATATGAGCGCCAAACCGCAGCGGACGTTTCGCCGGGCGGCGGAATTTCTAGGCCTGCAGCCGCCCAAGGCCCGCCTGGACAAGGCGATCCGTTTTTCATCCTTCAAGGTGCTCCGGGCCCAGGAGGTCAAGGGCGGTTTTCGCGAGCGCAGCGCGAATTCCAAGGCATTTTTCCGTTCCGGCAAATCCGGGCAATGGCCCTCTGTCCTCTCAACGGCGCAAGTGGACGCGGTGGTCGCCGCCCATCACGAGCAAATGAAACGTTTTGGCTATTTGCCGTAGGACTGGATTGGATCTAGCTTACATGTTTCAGCGTATGCTTAAGCGCTTGTTTACCTGATCGCATGTAAGCTTGCCCGCTAGAATAATATTGCGAATCTTTGCTAGAATGGCTGCGATAAGATCCATGGGACGACCAATATGCCACGCGCGCAACCTGAACCGAATACAGCGGTGTACGGCAAACATAACGGCTTCGAACAATTCGAAGTGCCGAACAAGGCACTGCGAAATGCCGGGCCCGTTATTTCCCATGCTCTGGCCGTTAATGGGTAATTGAAAGTGATGCAATTCGTGGTCTCTCATAGAGTGGGAAGCGGCGGCCCGGACGTGGCAAAACAGATCGTGCATGGCCCAACAGCCATGGTGCTTCATACCTGTGGGCAAATTGCCGACAAGGTTTGGCGGGAATCAAAACCGTGGAGCTGAAAAAAATCAACCGGCCTGGAATGTCGGAAGTCATACGTGCGCATCAGAGCTTGTTGCTGGGACACAATGACGGCGAGCGGGCCAACCTTTCCTTCCATGATCTGACGGGGGCGGAATTTTCAGGTCTTGATCTCTCCACGTCCGATTTTTCGGGCGCCAGTCTGCAGCATGCCATGCTGATGAAAACCAACTTTACCCGCGCAACCCTGTTTGGCACGGACCTGCGGGTTGCCAATCTGCGCCGCGCCAACATGACCCATTGTGACTTGCGTGGCGCCTGTATGCGCGGTGCGGATCTAAGCGATGCAATCATGATCGATGCCGACATGCGTGAAGGGGTTCTTGCCTGGCATGATGGCACCGAGTCGCAATACGAGCACCGCAACACTGAAATTTCCGCGGCTATTGCAGTCCGCGCTGATTTTACCGGTGCCAAGATGTCCACCAGTTTCGTCGCGCAAACTGATTTCTCGGACGCGGTCTTGCGCAACGCCAGCCTGAACGGCGCCGATATGCGCAACTGTCTGTTCGTCGGGGCGCAGATGGAAGGGGCTGATCTGTCCGGCTGCAAACTGGTCGGGGCGAATTTGACCGGCGCCAATCTCAGCGGCGTTACCGTTGAAGACGCTGATTTCAGCGGCGCCGAACTGGCCGGCGCTATCATTGATCCCGATGTCCTTGCGGCACCGGAGTTGCAAGGGGCCAAGCTGCCAAAGACCGATACCGCCATAGGCGAGCGGTTGGATGAAATTCTTGAGGGGCACCGCCAATGGGCGGCTAGCAAAGGCGGCAGCCGTGCCGATCTATCGTATGCCGATCTAGGCGGCCGGGACTTGCATACCATCAACCTGGCCGCGGCGATCCTGAAATTTGCCATCTTCAAGGCGGCAAATCTAAAGGCCAGCGTGCTTAGCATGGCCGATCTTTCAGGCGCTGACCTGCGTGAGGCTAATTTGCAGGGGGCGGACATGCGCGGCGTAAACATGGATCGGGCCAGCTTGCATGGTTCGGATTTGACGGGTGTGGACCTCGGTCCGCTGAAAAGCACCGGCCCCTCCAACCGGGTCTGGCGCAGCTCCCTATCCCATGCCCGTTTCCAAAATGCCGATTTGACCGGGGCGTCGCTTGTCGATGCTGATCTGACGGGCGCGAGTTTCGATGGCGCGAATTTGACTAACGCCGATCTTTCCTGGGCCAATGTGACCGATGCCTCGTTCCGGGGGGCCAATTTGACGGGGACCCGGTTCGAAGGTATCGATATGAGTACCGCGAATATAGACTGATCCTGCTTTGACGGACTGATGATATAGGCGCCGGCCATTGGGCCTGGTACGTCGACGAACGCCGCCCTTGGCGATACACTCGGCCGAGAGGAAATCATCGTACGGCCATCATAGGGCGATAAAAAAATGAAACAGCTGTGTCAGACGGACGTTTTGGTTGTCGGTGGGGGAATGGCGGGTGTGGGCGCGGCGCTGGCGGCGGCGCGTGCCGGCAAGGAAACCATGCTGATCGAAAAAAATGGCTTCTTCGGCGGCATCGGGGCTTTTGCCATGGGCATGCCGATCAATCAGATGCGCACTGGCCATCAAGCCCGTTCGGACATTCATGAAACGCTGATCAAAAAGCTCGCCGCATACGGTGACAAGGCCGTGTGGCTGGGCGAGCATCAATTGCGCTGTAATGTGGAATACCTCAAGGTGGCGATCCTGGACGCCCTGGACGCGGCCGGCTGCCGCTACCTTGTTCATGCCCACGTGGTCGACAGCCTGGTCACCGGGGATCGCGTCACCGGCGTCGTTGTCGGCAGTTCGGATGGCCTGCTGACGATCCAGGCAGGTGTTGTCGTCGATTGCAGCGGCGATGGTGATGTAGCGCATTTCGCCGGTGCCGAGATGCTGAAGGATACCGATCAGCCAGCGCCGATGACCCTGGCGCAAAAGGTCGGCAATGTCGATTTTGAAGCGGCGAAGGACTTTCAGCGCGACGAAGGCATGTGGCGGCTGTCCAAACAGGCCCGCGAGACCTACCCGCTGATCCCCGAGAAGTGGCGTTTGACCCGGGCGCCTTCGAATAGCAGTTTTTATATCAATCATGGCGGCACCAAGGACCTGGGCAACTACGACGCCACCGACCCGCTACAGTTGAGCGAAGCCGAATGTCTCAGCCGCCGCCAAGCCGTGCAGATGATTGATGCCATGCATGAATTCGGTGGTGAGGCGCTGGCCGGCATCGAACTGATCGCGACGGGGCCGCAAATTGGTATCCGCCCCCGCCGCCGGGTCAAGGGCCTGTATGTGATGCGCGAGGAGGATGCGCTCGAAGGCCGGCGCGCCGATGATACGGTGGCCTGGCGCAGCGGTTTTCTCGATATCGGTTTTGTCCGTTTCGAACCGATGAAAATTCATGACGTACCCTACGGCGCCCTGGTGCCGGAAAAAGTCGATGGTCTGCTGATCGCCGGGCGCTGTATATCCGCCACGCATGTTGGTGCCTCCGCCGGCAAAAGCATGGGCAACTGCATGGCTACCGGGCACGCCGCCGGCATTGCCGCGGCACTTGCCGTCAAGGGTGGCCAACAGCCCCGCGAACTTGCCGTCGGGGATATTCAAGCCTGTTTGCGTCAAGATGGCGTCGATTTGCAGCGTGCCGGTGCAGAACAGGGCGAGATCAGCCATATTAGGGGAGAATAACGGACTGGCGGGCGCGGTCTCGCCCGTAAAGAGTTTGTTAACCAAAAATGGCAGTTTTCTGCCCGTGACGGCGATCACATTTGTCTTTGAAAGGTGCCGAAACGCCGTCTTTGGGTGACCATCATCACTCGAAATCCCATAGGTTGACGCCAATTTAATCCTGACGCTGGGGAGGGCCCGGCGGAAAGCAGTATAGCTTTATTGAGGGATTAGACATGCAAACCATCGTTTTCGCTTCACAGAAGGGCGGCTCCGGCAAAACCACCTTGGCGGCCCATATGGCGGTACAGGCAAGCGAGGCCGGAATTGGCCCCGTCGCCATGATCGATACAGACCCCCAAGGCAGTCTGCACGGGTGGTGGCAAATGCGTGAAGCGGCCATGCCGACGCTGATCCGCTCGAACGCAAACGACATAGCCGAGGACTTGGAGCATCTACGCAGCCAAGGCCACCGCCTGGTGATCGTGGATACCCAACCGGCGGTGACGGAGGCTATTTCGGAAATCGTACAATATGCCGATCTGGTGGTTATTCCCTGCCGGCCCAGCCCGCATGACCTGCGTGCCGTTGGCGCCACGGTCGATATTGTCGAGCGCTGGCAAAAACACATGGTCTTTGTGGTCAACAGCGCCACGCGGCGGGCCCGCATTACCTCGGAAGCGGCTGTCGCGTTGTCGCAACACGGCACGGTCGCGCCGGCAACCTTGCATCACAGGGTCGACTTCGCTGCCTCCATGATTGATGGCCGCACGGTAATGGAAACCGGCCCGGACGGTAAATCAGCGACCGAGATCAGCGTGCTTTGGGCGTACATCGAGGCGCGCATGGAGCGGATTAATCAAATTCCAATGCCTTACGAGACCGCCCGGCTGGTCAGTGATGCGAATAGTTCGTTTGGTTCGCGCAATCAACCCCAGCCGCCGACCCCGATTGGTTTGCAAACAGATAATCAGTCATTGCAGGCAAGCGGCGGGCTACGCCGGCCGGTTCAATCCGGCGTCCGGTTCGGCCGGCGCCTTGCTTCGGATAACGGTTAGACGTGGGAGTGGGAGGGAGCCATGACAAATTCAAATTTCGCCTCGCTGCATGCCGGCATGCTGGTACGCAGTTCCAACAACAACAACAGTAACGACAATAGCCGCGACAGCGGCAAGGTGCTGGAAACCTTGATGCCGGAGTCGGCTGCCAAAACCGGCCCTGATTTTTCGCGGGCGCGGAAAAACACCCCGCCCAATCGCTCTCTGCTGGAACGCGTCCCGGATTGGACGGTATTGCCGGAAGAACTTGATGGTGATTTCAGCCGGCGTTACAACCGGGGCAACGGCGCGGTCGCGGTATCCAAGCGCCCGGTATTGGATCTTTGGGTCCCGGATCAGCCGATGCCGCATCATTCCGGCGCGAACAACCCTGAAACACGAAACGTTCCACCGGTTGCTGCGCTGGTAAAGCCAAAACGCAAAGCTCTGACCCTGCGGTTGGAGCTTGCGAGCTATAATCGCCTGCACAATACCTGCGCCGAATTGGACCGGTCATGCCAGGATATTCTATTCACGGGCATGACCCAGTATCTCAATTCACTTGATGTCGAAAAAGCGGTCGACAGCGGCGATTGACAGGGCCGTGGTGATGAAAACAGGGGCGCGTCCGATGCCGGGGCGCGTCCTTTTCTAATTTACGCCGGAACGCCTCTAAACCGCCTCTAAACTACTTCTAAACCACTTCTATTCTGGGGGCAGGCGCGGCACGTCGATCATTTGCGGTGGCTTGCCGTCTTCATGGGCCTGCCACATCATCTCGTAGGCCAGTTCAAGATGCCCGGTCAGCCGTTTTGAATTAAACAGGGGATAGTCATCCCGGCTGGCCACCAGATTGCTTCGGATCGCCGCCAGGCGGTCGCGGTCGGCTGCCAGGGCAAAGGCCTTCGCTTCATAGTCCTCGATCCGGTATTGAATCATGTCTTCCTGTCCAATCACCGATAGCAATGTCGCGCCGTTGCGAGATTGCGGCGTGGGACCGGCCAGCGTCAGCAAGGGCACGCCCACCCAAAGACAATCCACCGTGGTCACGCCGCCGCCATGATAAAGGTTATCCAGGGCCAAATCAGCGTAGGAGAGCCGCGCTAAATGTTGCGGGTGGGGGACCTTTTCGGCAAAAATCAGACGGTCCGGATCAACGCCGCGGGCCGATGCCTCCCGGCGCAGATTGTCCGTGCTTGACGTGGTCCCGCGTATCAGCCATAGCACCGCGTTCGGTATTTTGCGCAACAGCCGCATCCAGATCGCGAACATCTTTGGTTCGATCTTGTAGTGAGTGTTGAAATTGGCGAATACGAAGGCGTCATCGGGCAGGCCGCACTCGGCCCGGCTGGGGCCGTCGACGGCAATGGGCGCGCGCTGTGTGGCCATGAAGGTGTCGGGCAGATAAACCAGGTTTTCGGTAAAAAAGGGCCGCTGTTCAGGCGGTACCTGATGGTGATCGGTGATCAGATAATCCAGAAAACGGGCCCCGATGGTCGCTGAATAGCCAAGATAATGCGCCTGGATGGGCGCGGGCCGCAGCGCCAGCAACGATAATTGCCCACCCTTTGTATGGCCGGCGAGATCGATCAAAATATCAATTTCGTCGTCGTGAATCAGACGGGCGGAGTCTTGGAAGGAATTATCCACCAGTTTATGAAAGCCGTGAAAGCGTTCACGCAAGGCGTCGGTCATATGGTCGTCGCCGCCTGAATGCAGGGCATAGCCATAGGCTTCAATTTTGTCGGTGCAGTGATTGTCCAGAATGCCCTTGAAAGCCACCGAAACGCTATGAAAGCGGAAATCGGGTGAGACATAGCCGACACGAAGGCGCTCGTGGCGTTTCTGACGGTTATAATTAAAGTTCAAATTCTGGCCCAATTCGGCCACATAGTCGGCATTGCGGTCTGAAATCTGTTCGGCCACGGCTTGACGCAGGGCCATGGAAAATTCGCCCGGCAGGCTTTGCAGGGCAAACGCTGATACCGCGACCGGATTGCCCGCGGCCAGTTCCTGCTCGGTATTGGTGCGGATTTTTTCCACCACCGAATGCAGGTTGGACCAATTACACTGCTGCATCAGGGAATGGGCCAAAAAGGGATAGATGACGTTATAGTCCGGGCGGACGCGCAGGGCCTGCATGAAGGCCATGATGGATTCGTCCCAGCGGTTGATGCTTTGCAGCAGACTGGCCAGGTTGAAATAGCCCTCGGCCAGATCCGGATCGATCTCCAGCAATTTGCTGTAGGCAGCGATTGCCTCGTCGATGTGACCGACGGCCGCCTCTGATATGGCAAGATTATTCAGGGCTTCGGGATAGTCGGGATTGATCTCCAGGCCGCGTTTGAATTTTTCTGCGGCTTCTTCATGGCGGTTTTGCGTTTGCAGGGTCAGGCCCATACCATTGTATATATTGAATAAATCGGGCTCAAACCGAAGGGCATGTTCGAATGCCTCGACCGATTCCGCCAACCGCCCCATATGCCGCAACGTATTGCCCAGATTACAGGCCACCAGGGCCTGTTCCGGTTTCAGTGCCAGCGAACGGCGATAACTTGCCACCGCATCTTCTCGTTGCTCCAGGGAAACAAGGCAGTTGGCCAGATTATTATGTGCCTCGGCAAAGTCCGGCTGCAGGCTGATGGCTTGGTTATATTGTTCGGCGGCCTCGCTGATGCGGGTCTGGGCCAACAAGGAATTGCCGTAACTGTTGCGGTAGTCCGCCGAATTGGGCTGGCCGGCGCAGGCACGCTCGAACGCGGCCGCGGCTTCCTCGTATCGGGATAGCTTGAAATACAAGGTACCGCTATGGAATGCGGTCAAGGTATTGTCGGGATCCAGTTCGCGGGCCCGTTTCAATACCTGTTCGCAATCATCATGCTGTTCCATCAACAGCAACAGGTTTCCCAGGCAATTCCAGGCCTCGATAAAGTTCGGCTCCAGTGCCAGGGCTGCCTCCAACGCCGCCCGCGCTTCGGCAAACCGGTCCAGGCGCGTTAAAGCCAGGCCAAGGTCCGCATGTGCCGCGGCCCATTTGGGCGCCAGGACGGTGGCCTGGTGCAGCGCTTCCACGGCACCTTCCGCATCGCCAAAGGACAATAGAATATTGCCGAAGTTCTTGCATGCGTCCGGGCTGTTGGGGTCGGCGCGCAAGGCCGCCTGGTAACTTTCTCTGGCTTCCTCGTTTCGTCCGGCGGCCATCAGGATGCTGCCAAGGTTATTGTGAGCGTTGGGAATGGCGGGATCGATGCTAATGGCCTGATGATAGCAATCGATGGCCGCCGTTGTGTCGCCCTGCTGATATAGCAAATTGCCGAGATTGGCATGCGCGGCGGAAAAAAGCGGGTTTTCCGCCAAAGCGCGCCGATAGCAATCGGCTGCTTCGTCCAATTGTCCTGCCTGGGCATGGGCATTGCCCAGGTTGGAAAGGGTATCGGGATCTTCGGGCAGAACCGCCAGAACCTGTTGATAAAGGGGAATAGCCTCGCCAAACCGGCCCTGGGACGCCAACAAGGCGGCGAGATTAAATACAGCATCCATATGCTGGGGGTCGCCGACGAGTACTTCTTGATACAGCTCTTCGGCGGCGGAGGCCTGGCCTGCCTGGTGTTGGGCCACGGCCGCCTGATAGGTCTGATTGGGCATGTTCATGACCTGGATTCATAGACTTACACAGTTAATATTTTTTGAAGCCCAGCCCTTCATGTCGTTCTTCCATCTCATTCCCTCTTTGCATCCCCGCATCACATCTCGTCATCTCTTGCCTAGTGAATTGCCGCGGGGGGCGGAAGTTGCTTCCTGCCCGGCAAAGCTTGCTCCATGGGTGGCAAAATTTGCCTGGCACGGCCCAGTTCGTGCTCGGAAGCGCTTCGTCGAAAAAACCGGCTATGTCAAATTATATCAATTAAAACAATAGCTTGTAACTTTTTTTCCCGGGTTTGGCAAAACTTGGCACGACCTTTGCGTTGAGTTGGGTGGCAAAAGCCCGCCGTTGGTCGAACGGTGTACCGAAAATCGGGGATTAGGAGAACGAACAATGGTTTTATCCATTAATACAAACCTCGGAGCGATGGTTGCCCTACAGCACCTTAACTCCACCAACAGCATGCTGGAAAACACCCAGCTGCGAATTACCACGGGCCTGCGGGTCAATGGTCCGAAGGATGACGCGTCCACTTATGCTATCGCCCAGAACATGCGCGGCGATATCAATGGCATGATGGCGGTGAAAACCGCGATTGCCGGCGGTGAATCAACGGTCAACGTGGCGCTGGAAGGCGCCGTGGCGATTAATGATCTGCTGCTGGAAATGAAGGCCAAGGTGGTGCAAGCCAACCAGGCCGGCCTTGACGCTACCTCTCGTACCGCCTTGCACAACGATTTCGATGCCCTGCGGAGCCAGATCGAAACCATTACCGGAACGGCTGAATTCAACGGCACCAACCTGATTAAGGCCAGTGCCGCGAACCTGTCGGTTTTGAGCACGGTTGACGGCTCCACCATCGCGGTGTCGGCCCAGACCATGGATCCGACGACCCTGGCCATTCAGTCGACGACCTTGCTGTCGTCGGCGGGCGCGGCTACGGCCTTGACGGCCATTGACACGGCGATTACCGCCGTGGCCGACAAATTGGCGGCACTTGGTTCGGTATCGAAACGACTGGAGATTCAAAGCGACTTTACAGTCAAATTGATCGATATCCTGCGTGCTGGTGTCGGTAACCTGGTTGATGCGGACATGGCCGAGGAAAGTGCCAAATTGCAATCCTTGCAGATCAAGCAGCAATTGGGCGTCCAGGCACTATCGATTGCCAATTCCAATCCTCAGGTTATCCTCAGCCTGTTCAACGGTTAACCATAAAGCCAGGCATAGAGGGAGCGGCTGGTAAAACCGGCCGTGGATAGGAAAATGGCACTAAAACTGACACTTAAGCCAGGTGAGAAATTCATCATCAATGGCGCCGTGGTGCAGAATTCGGATCGGCGTACAACTCTGGTCATCCAGAACAGGGCGTCTCTGCTTCGGGAAAAAGACATTATGTTGCCTGAAGATGCGACAACGCCTATGCGCCGGGTCTATTTCACGATCATGATGCTGTATCTCGACGAGGGTTCGCTAAAACAGAATCAGGACAGTTTCCTGGATCTGATGTCGTCATTCATGAATGCGATCAGCAATGCCGAAGCGGTGGCGCAATGCGTCAATGTCATACAGCAGGTTCATGCGAAACAATACTACAAGGCCTTGGTTGGTTGCAGAAAGTTGTTTCCGTTCGAAGAGGAGAGATTGAATTATGTCGCTTCATAGCTATACGGTCGCGCAAAACACGACCGAAAATCCGCGGCAGACGGAATATCGATTATTTGCGCAAGTCACCCGCGCCCTTCTGGAAAGCCAGAAAGAGGATTCCAAGTCACCTCTGGCCAAGGCAGTCCATTGGAACCGGCGGCTTTGGCTGGCGCTACAGGCGGATTGCGCCATGGAAAGCAATGTGCTGCCGGATGAAACGCGGGCCGGAATTATCTCTCTCGCCATCTGGGTAGATAAACACTCGCGCAAGGTTTTGCGCGGTGAAGCCAAGATCGAGCCGTTGATCGACGTCAACCGCTCCATCATGGAGGGTCTGTCAGCCTAATCACCCAGGGCCGACAGCCAAAGGAATAAAGCCAGTCTCGACCCGGACGCTTCCGCGTCCGACCCCGGTGACCGCCCGGCCAGCAAAGTTGGCCGGGCGGTTTCACGTTTTGGGCTCTGCAAGCATGCGGTCTTGGGCTATATCAAGGGTCGTTGGAAGACATTCGGGTGGATGATGTGCGTTATCTTCGAAAACTGCTCTGGCTATTGTTGATGCTCGCGGCGGGTGCGCCGGCGGCCGCTGCCGGCTCCATAAATGAAGTTACCGTGGTCACGGCCCAGGCGCGGCATCATTTTCAGGTCGAGCTGGCTGCGACGCCTGAAACACGGCGCACGGGCCTGATGCACCGCCGTCGGCTGGCCCAGGATGCCGGCATGCTGTTCATTTTTTCACGCAGCAGCCGGCAGAGTTTCTGGATGAAGAATACCCTGATCCCATTGGACATGCTGTTCCTCGCCGGCGATGGCCGTATCATGCATCTGCATCACAACGCCCGACCCCATTCCCTGACGCCGATCAGCTCGAATGTGGATGTGACGGCGGTCTTGGAAATCAACGGCGGCCTCAGCCGGCGCCTGAAAATCAAGGTGGGAGACCGCGTTTTGCACCCCAGTCTGACGAGACGAAACTGAATATGACGCAAGACGAAGAGACGGCCGAAAAGTTGCCGCCGCCGGGTTTCGTGATGGCAACGCGGAAAAGCCCATACACCACCCTGATCGGACCGTTTTACGAGATCCCCGATGATGCGGACGGGCGGCGTGGTTTTTGGGTTTCGGGCGTTCATATCAACAATGCCGGCATCATCCATGGCGGCATGGTGATGAGTTTCACTGACAACCTGCTGGCCAGGGCCGTCTCCAATAGCGGCGCCGGCCCGGCGGTGACCTTGCATATGACCACGGATTTTGTCGGCCCGGCCCATTTGGGCGATTGGGTCGAGGGCAAGGCAAAAATTATCCGCCGTACCCGGACGCTGGTTTTTGTCGAGGGCGAGGTCTTTACCCGCAAACGCCTGATGATGACCGCCAAGGGCGTCTTTCGTCGCCTGGGTCGCAGTCATGAAAATAGTCATGAAAATAGCCACGAAGGACGTGGCTAAGAACTAGCTTCCACCAAATCCTGCGCGAGACTTTGCGCCAATTTCAGCGTCAGGGCGCCCGCGACCCTCCGGCGGTAATGGGGCGGGGTGACGGTTGTCTTCATGGCCTTGGCCTGGCTGCGTATGGCATCACGCAGGTCTTCCAGACAGGCCTGGTCGGGCGCGCGGCCGATAAACTTGTCCAGCTTGCCGGCCAGGAAGGGCAGGGGCGAGACGCCGGTCAGGCCCACCCGCAACTCGGCAATCCGGCCATCCCGCATCGCCATTCGCAGGGCGACGCCGGCCAGGGGAAAATCGATGGAACCGCGGACCCGCGATTTAGCGTAGGCGGACGTTACCGGCACGGACGGTTTAGCCACATGCACCGCAACAAGAAGTTCGCCCGTTTCCAGGGTCAGGTGATCCATGCCGTCATTGCGGTATAGCTCCGCCAGGGCCATGCGCCGGCGGCCACTGGGGCCGGCCAGTTCCACTTCCGCATCGAACAATAACAGGGCGGGGGCGACGTCTCCGGAAAAGGCGGCGAAGCATTTCTTGCCGCCCGGTGCGACGTGGCAGATATCGCCCCGGCTTTTCAGACAGTAATTATTCGCCGCCCGCCACCATTCGCTCTGATTATAAAATACACAGCGGGTATCGAGGCACAGATTGCCGCCCAGGGTGCCGTATTCACGGTGGCTGGGCCCCGCGACTTCGCCGGCGGCCTGGGCCACGGCGGCGAAATGCTCATGTACCAAAGCGCTGTTGGCCAGCTCGCGCAGTGTCACGCCGGCGCCAATGGTAATTTGATCAGGCGCATCGGTGATGCTCTGCAACTCGGCGATATTGTCTAAATAGACCAGGCTGCCGGGTTGTTCGATGCCCCGGCGCACATTGACCAGCAAATCGCTGCCGCCCGCCAGATAACGCCCGGTGGGTGCGGCGGCATGCAGGCTGACGGCATCCTCGACGCTGATCGGGTGGTGGAGTTTCAATTCGGACAGAAGTTCCATCAGGCGGCCCCCCTATTTCTGCCGGACGTCGCAGCGTCCTCCCGGACTTTCTTTTCCAAAAGCTCCAGCAGGCGGTCCGGGGTCAGGGGCAGTTCGGCCGCGCGCACACCCATGGCATCGGCCACGGCATTGGTCAGGGCGGGCAGGAAGCCGCTCAACGAACCTTCGCCTGCTTCCTTCGCCCCAAATGGTCCGTGCGGGTCGGCGGCTTCGATAATGCCAACCTCGATGGGTGGGCTCTCGATGATCGTCGGCACCCGGTAATCCAGCATATTGGCGGCCAGCGGCAGGCCCTCGTGAAATGCCGTCTCCTCGGACATGGCCTGTCCCATGCCCATCCAGACCGAGCCCTGGACCTGGCCCTCGACCGCCAGCGGGTTCAGCGCCTTGCCGCAATCGTGGGCGACCCAGACCTTGTCCACGGTAATTTCCGCCGTGTGGGGGTCTACCGTCACCTCGACCACCTGCGCGGCATAGCTGAACGCCATGGTGCCGCCGATTGCCGCGCCGCGGTATTTTCGCCCGCCCCAGGATTCGGGAATGGTGTCATAGTTGCCTTTGACCGTGATGGTGCCTTCGCCGCTTAAAGCTTCCATGACGACTTCTTCGAAGGTCAGGCCCTGGTCCTGCTGGCCGCCGCGATAGACTTCGCCCAGGCATTCCACGTCCGCCGCCGGGATCTCCAGCTTGCGGGCGGCGGCCTCGACCAAGCGGGCCTTCAGGTTTTGCGCCGCATCGATCGAGGCGTTGCCGACCATGAAGGTAACGCGGGATGAATAGGAACCATTGTCCTTTGGCGTCAGCGCACTGTCGGAGGAAATCACGTTGATCCGCCCCATATCAACGCCCAGGGTCTCGGCGACACATTGCGCCATGACCGTGGAAGAGCCCTGGCCGATCTCCGCCGCGCCGGTCAACAGGGTGATCGAGGCATCCCAGTCCACCCGCAGATGGATCGTGGCATGCGGCTCGCCGGTCCAATGTTTGGGCTTGGAAGCACCGGAAATATAGTGCGAACAGGCCATGCCCAGGCCCTTGTTGGGCGCCAGCTTGCCCTTGCGCGACTTCCAGCCCGAGGCGTTCTCGACCCAGTCCAGGCATTGATCCAGGCCATAGCTGTTCACCAGCAGATCGTTCTCGGTCATGGTTGGGGCCACCAACAGATTGGCCCGTCGCACCGCGAAGGGATCCAGGCCAAGTTCCCGGGCCATGTCATCGATCAGGCCTTCAAAGGCGAAACGGGTCTTTACCGTGCCGTGGCCGCGAAAGGCGCCGCAGGGCGGTGTGTTGGTTAGCACCCTGACGCCCTGGAAGCGGGCCGAGACGATATTGTACAGGCCATAGATCATCGAGCCGGAATACAGAATGGTCACGATGCCATAACCGCTGTAGGCACCGCCGCGCTGTTGCACGGTGAAATCGACGGCGGTGATGGTGCCGTCCGCTTTCATGCCCACCTTCATCTTGATCCGGCTTTCAGGCCGGCCGCGATGGGTAATAAACGTCTCCTCCCGGCTCAACACGACTTTTACCGTGGCCCTGGCCTTGCGCGCCAGCAGCCCGGCGATCAGATCGCTTTGCAGGGTTTCGGTGCGGGAGCCAAAGCCGCCACCGATGTGGGGTTTGATGACGCGGATATGACCCTCGGCCATGCCCATGGTGCGGGCCAGCATCTTATGAACGTAGAACGGCACCTGGGTTGAAGGACGGATGGTCAGGCGTTCCCGTGCGCCGTCATACTCGGCAAATGCGGCATGGGGCTCCATCTGCACCTGACAGACCTCGGCGCAATTGACATCAATCTCGCGCACCAGATCGGCGGCGGCCAATTCCGCATCCACATCGCCCAGATCGAATTCAGCATCACGCTCGATATTGCCGGGCTTGTCGTCGTGCAAAAGAACGGCGCCTTCGGCACGGGCGGCCTCCGCCGTGAAGTAGGCTGGCAATTCCTCGTAGGTAACCTCGATCAGATCCAGCGCCCGCTGTGCCGTGGCAACATCAATGGCGGCGACGGCGGCAACCGGTTCGCCGCGGTACCGCACCCGGCCACGGGCCAGGGCCCATTCATTCATGGCAATGGGCAGGACGCCATAACTGTCACTGCAATCAGCTTCGGTGACCACGGCGTGGACGCCGGGCAGGGCCTCTGCCTTTGCTATGTCCATGGCGATGATATTGGCGTGGGCCACGGGGCTGCGCAGAATGCGGCCGACCAAAGTTTCCGCCGTCTGGAAATCGGCGGCGAACATGGCCTTGCCGGTGGTTTTTTCCGGGCCATCGACCAAGGGCTTGGGGACGCCGATGGATTGTGCGGGGCTGGTCTCGTTCATGCCGCGGGCTCCCCCTCGGTCAGGGCCTGGGCGGCAAACTGTACCGCCTCGATTATTTTTACATATCCAGTGCAGCGGCAGATATTGGCCGCCAGGGCATCGCGGATATCTGTTTCGCTTGGATTGGGGATGCGCCGCAATAAGGCCTCGGACGCCATGATCATCCCCGGTGTGCAAAAACCGCATTGGGCGCCCAGTTTTTCGTTGAAACCTCTTTGCAGCGCCGTCAGCCGGCTATCGCGGGACAGACCGTCAATGGTCTCGATCTCGCTATCCTGACAGGTTGCCGCCAAGGTCAGGCAGGCGTGGCGCGGACGGCCGTCGATCAGCACGGTACAGGCGCCGCATTCACCCCCATCGCAGCCGATTTTAGTGCCGGTCAGGCTGGCCTTTTCCCGTAGATAATCGACCAACAGCAAGTTGTCCGGAATGACATCATCACGGACAACGCCGTTGAGGTTCAGGGACAGGACGGTTTTCGCGATTGTTTTGGTCACGGCGGCTCTCCTGCATCGATAGCCCATTTTATCTGCGGTATTATAGGTCTATATTGTTTGGTACCCAAACAATATTATAGTAGCGCTCAATATGGGATAGCGGCGATTGCTGAATCCTCATGCTGCGTCCTCCAAAATTCTCATGCGGGCTCAAAGCTAGGCCTATGAGGGGCTTGCCGGCGATCGAACGCGTTCCTTGGGAAACCAGAGGCGCGCCGTGGTGCCAATGTCGGGCTCGCTGTTGATAACCAGTCCGCCGCCATGCAATTGAGCCAGGGTGGAAGCGAGAGGCAGACCAAGACCTGTCCCCTGATGGGCCCGGTTCATCGCGCTATCCACTTGGCCGAAAGTTGACAAGGCCTTGGCCAGATCATCCTCGGCGATGCCGATGCCGTTATCGACAATATCTATCCACAATCTGCCGTCACTATCCTGGCCGGCCATGACTTTAACCTGGCCGCCCTTGGGCGTGAATTTCACCGCATTCGACAGCAAATTCAGCAGGATCTGCTTGACCATCCGCACATCGCCATACAGGCCGGGCAGTTCAAGGGGCAGGTCGGTGACGAGGGCCAACGAGGTTTCGTCGGCTTTCGATTTGACCATGTTGAGGCTGACGTTGATCATGCCGGCAACCTCAATAAGCTCCTCGGACAATTCAGCGCGGCCGGCTTCAATTTTGGAGATATCAAGAATGTCGCTGATCAGATCCAGCAGGTGCTCGCCGGATTTGACCACATAGCCCACTTGTTCACTCTGCTTTTCATTCAGCTCCCCATGGATGCCCATGCCAAGCATTTGGGAGAAGCCGATAATGGCATTCAACGGCGTGCGCAGTTCGTGGCTCATGTTGGCCAGGAATTCGCTCTTCGCGCGGTCGGCCAGTTCCGCTTCTTCCTTGGCCTGCCGCAAATTCAATTGGGCGGTCTGCCACTCCGTTATATCAGCCATAATGATAAGGGTGCCGCCATCCGGCGTCCGGTGTTCGCGGACCTCGTAGATTGATGTGCCCAGAACGATCTGGATCGGATCGCCGGGATTTCGGTGCTTTTCCAGGCGTGCCTGGATCCAGGCCTCCTTGTCTTCGCCCATATTCGTGATCGTGCCCAGATCGACGCGGAGCCGCAACAGAGTTTCGAAACTGACTCCCGTCTTGGCGGCATCCGCCACCTCATGATTGATGCTGCGATAAAGCTCGTTCCATTGCACCAATTCATCATTTTCATCGTACAAGGCAATGCCCACTGGCATGTTTTCCACGGCTGTAATGAAGCGTTGTTGGAAACCCACGGCCCGGTCGTGCGCCTCGACTTCCGCCGTGATATCGGTGCCGGTGCCGCGATAGCCTTGGAACGTGCCGTCACCGTCAAAGACCGGCTTGCCGGTCACTGACCAATGCAGTATTCGGCCGTCGTCGCGGGCATAGGTATAACGGTAGTCGCGAAACGGGCGGCGTGCCTGCAGGTCTTCTTCGTGGCGCAACCAGCTTTCATAATGTGGGTCCGCCTTGACCGCCTGCTGCCGGGTCTTACCCAGAGAGCGGTCAGGCGAATAGCCGATCAGTTTCTCCAAGCGTTCGGAAAAATAGGTATAGCGCAGCTCCGCATCCATCTCCCATAGCCAGTCGGAACCAATCTCGGCAAAATCCTGAAACCGTGCTTCGCTCAATCGCAGCGCATCTTCCAAACGCCGCTGTTCCGTGATGTCCTGCATACCGGTAAGGGAGGCTTGCTGACCCAGGTAGGTGATCCCGGTGATGTTGACCGCGCCCCAAAAGGTGCTGCCATCACGGCGCTTGTACTGTACTGCGAAGTTTTTGACTTTACCGTTCCGCGCCAGTTCCGAGACAAGGTGTCCACGGACACTCACATCCACGAAACTATCCACCGTCGGCGTTCCAACCAACGCGCCGTCGGGCCAGCCAAGTATTTCACAGGCCAGTTTGTTGGTATAAAAATAAGTTCCGTCGCGGACCACGAACAGTGGTACGGGTGCGGCCTCCAGCAACAGTCGGAACCGTTCTTCGCTTTCAATCAAGGCCTGTTTGGCCTCTTCCGCCTCGGTCACGCGGCGGGCAATGGTCAAATAGGCGGCGACGCCCTCAATCTCAACCTGCTCAACGGAATATTGGAAGTGGTCCCGACGGCCATCCCTGGCCGGCATTTCGACCGAATAGTCACGTAGCCGGCCGTCTTCTCTGAGCTTGTCCATAAACGGCGGGCGCGCGGCGCCATTCGCCCACAAGTTTAAATCCGCCGCCGTTTTGCCGATCACTTGTTCTTTTTCCAGACCGTAATAATCCAGGAAACGCCGGTTAACGTTGATGAAAACGCCATTGTCGACCCGGCTCAAGGCGACGGATTCCGGATTGGCGTCAAAAGCGACCGCGAACAGACGTTCGGCCTCCGCCCGCTGGGTGATATCGGTTATCGTGGAATACAGCCTCGCCTCACCTTCGAAATCAAGCAGGTCGGCGGAAATCAAAACGGTTAGGATTTGACCATCCTTGGTCCGCATCCGGGTCTCGAAATTGCGGACCGTGCCATTTCGTTTGAGCAGATTGAGATAGCCGCCCCGTTGACGATCGGTCGCCTGCCAGATGTTCAGTCCCACCGCGGTCTGGCCGATGACTTCGTCTTGGCTGTAGCCAAGGGTTTGGCACCAGGTATCGTTAACCCGAAAGAACTCGCTGGTATCGATGGCGGTGATCGTCAGGCATACGGGACTTTGTTGAAATATACGGGTGAATTGCGCTTCCGAGCGGCGCAACCGCTGCACTTCACGCAGTAGTTCGTCGTCGCTGGATTGCGTCTCCGAGGCCGTCATTCGTCAGACTTTGGCGGCGTTGCCCAGTATGCAACGGGGTCAGTTATCAGCATGATGCTCGAGCCATAATATGCCCCATTTAGCGCAGGGCCGGAAACAATAGCACACGCGTCAACGCGCGGCCAAACAGAACGCGCTAATAAGGCGTATCAAGTAATATGGCTGGCCTTATGGCTTACGATCAGGCTGAAATTATAGGTAGTGCAACCATCACCATACCAACGACGGCAATCGACCAGACCACTGTACGCAACCAGGGAATGCCAACAAGGTAGACCACGGCGTAAATCAGGCGGGCGATAACGAATATTTTCGCCCCCAACGCGGTCAGATCGTTGTTCAAACCGGCTAGCTGCACGATCAAGACCAGGATCGCGAACAGGATCAGGCTTTCCAGCATATTTGAATGCGCCCGCTTGGCCCGTCCGGCCATTTCCGAGGGCGGCCCCATGCCCTCGCGGTTGCCGATCAGGGGCACCATGCCCAATTGCCCAATGGCCAGCAGCACGGCTATCACCATCTGGACAACGGTTATTACCCCGGCCCAGAACAGCATCGTCAATTCAACAGTCATCTCAAATCTCCCCCAACAAACCCAATTGCATTAACCATACATATCGCGATTTCTGCCTCAGTATATACTAAATATGGGGAGTTCTCAAAATCGTGATGGGCACCTGGTGATCTATGGATCAGTTCGCAAGGTCGGCAGGCCGATACCAACGGCGTCAAAGCCGCCATCGACGGCCAGAATCTGTCCAGTGATATAACTGGCCCGATCGCTGCACAGGAAACAGACCGCATCGGCGATTTCCCGCTCCAGGCCATAGCGGTTGAGGGGGATGGCATCATGATAGTCGGCGCGGATCTCGGCGCTATGTACGGCCTTGGCCATGGCCGTGTCCACGGGGCCGGGAGAGACCCCGTTGACCCGGATGCCGACCTCGCCCAGTTCCGCCGCCTGTTGCTTGGTCAGATGCATCAGTCCTGCCTTGGAAGTGCCATAGGCCACCCGCAGGGTGGAGGCGCGCAGGCCCGAGATCGAGGTGATGTTGACGATGCTGCCGCCGCCATTCTTTATCATTACCGGCGCGCAGGCTTGCGAACAGATAAACGGCCCGCTTAGGTTAACGTCCAGCACCCGGCGCCATTCCTCGAACTTGGTATCCAGCAAGGGTTTGAAGACGGCGGTGCCGGCGTTGTTGACCAGGGCATCGATGCGGCCGAACCGCTCCACCACGTTGTCGATGGCGGCCTGTACCTGCTCGGGCTCCGCCACATCGCAGATAACAGCCATGATCTCGCCGCTATTGCCCAGGGCGGTTTCGGTATGGCTCAAGGTTTCGCCGTCGATATCCAGCAACGCCACGCGCCAGCCGTCTTCGAGAAAACGTTGCGCCGTTGCGCGCCCGATACCACGCGCGGAACCGGTCACCACCGCGACCTTTGCGATTTCGTCAGTCATGTGGCGCCCAATTGGCTAGGCAGGCCGGAACACGGGCAGGGTAAAGTTGGCCCCGGTGTCTTCGTAGCCCAGCTCCACCGCCATATCGACGGCCATCTGCCCCGGTTCCACGTCCCGCATCTGGGCGCAGACGCGCACGCCTTCCTCCAATTCCACGGTGGCCAATGTCATCGGCAGGGCTGCCAGGAAGCCGGGGTGAAAGGCATGTTCAGAGACCGTCCAGGTATGCACCTTGCCCTTGCCCGAGGCCCGGACCCAGTCGTATTCCATGGAATAGCAGCTGTCGCAGACCGGGCGGGGGTAATGGCGGATCTTGCCGCAACCGACACAGCGCTGCAGCCGCATGTTGTGCTCCTTCATGCTGTCCCAGAACGGCTTGGAGTCCCGGTTCAGGGGCGGCATGGGTTTATCGTAATCAAGCTCTGTCATTGGATTTTCTACTCTGCTCAGTTGCGCATGATGGCGACGGAGCCATCGCCCATGTCGCCATAGCCGGTGACCAGGCCAATCTCGGCGTTCGCTACCTGGGCCTTGCCGGCACTGCCGCGCAGCTGTTTGACCAGTTCGCAGACGTGGTTCATGCCCACGATATGGCTTTGCGAGAGCAGGCCGCCGTGGGTGTTGATGGGCAGCTCGCCGCCACGGGCGATGCGGCCGTTGGAGACGAAATCCCCGCCTTCGCCTTTTTTGCAAAAACCAAGATCCTCCAGCTGACACATCACGATATAGGTGAAGCAGTCATAGATTTCGGCCACGTCGATGTCTTTGTGGCTGACGCCTGCCATACCGAACGCCCGTGGCGCCGCCTTGGCCGTGCCTAGGGTGGTGATGTCCGGGCGCTGGGTGATGGTGGAGGGGGAGTCGGGATGGCCTTCGCCCACGCCCATGATGTAGATGGGTTTTTGCGCCAGGTCCTTGGCCCGGTCCGAGCCCGAGACAATCACGGCGGCCGCGCCGTCGCTTTCCAGACAGCAATCGAACAAGCGCAGCGGATCCGAGATGATGCGCGAATTCTGATGATCCTCGATGGTCATGGGCTTTGTCATCACCGCGTTGTCATTCAGGATCGCATTGGCCCGGGTGCTGACCGCGATCTCGGCCAGTTGTTCCGACTTGGTGCCATACAATTCCATATGCCGCCGCGCCATGTGGGCATACAGCTGTGGCGGCGCGATATTGCCCTGGGGCATTTCGAATTCGCCGATCAGGCGGAATTGCGGCATTTCGCCTGCGCGTGCGCCGATGCGCTGGCCTGACGATCCGTTGCGTCCGATGGGGATCAGCACGTTGTTGGCGATGCCCGAGGCCACGGCCGAGACCGCGGCCTGGATCGCCGCGACCGCGCTGGCCCCGCCAAGCGGGGTGACGGCGGAATAGCGCAGATCCGGCAGGCCCAGGTTGGTGATGAAGTCTTCGGCCACCATTTCCATATTGCCATAGGGAATGACGCCGTCGATGTCGGTTGGCTTCAAGCCGGCATCCGCGATGGCTTTCAATGATGCTTCCATCTGCAGGGCGGCAACCGATTTACCGGAGTTTTTCGAATATTCCGTCTCGCCGATGCCCGTGATCGCGCACTTATCTGTTAAACCCGCCATGGGGCTCCTCCAAATTTTATTTGTTGCCATATTTCGGTCCATTATCCCGCATGGGATCGATCTTCGCCAGCGATTTGCGTTAGCAATTTGTTGATGTCGGCTGGACAATTGTCGTTTCCCGGCGTTATAAGGGCGCCGTCGCTCGTGGGGCGGCACAACGAGGATGCTTGCGACGATGCAGCGTAACGATCAATACCTCCGAATTACCACCTTGCCGGGCTGTTGTACCGGCGGAGGTTGTCCAGGTATTGTCTGCACGCCTCCCAACCGCGCCTGATCTGAATGGCGCGGCGCCAAGTAAGGCATTTTTTGGCGCATTATTGATTTCAGCATCTGTAATTTTTGACGGGAGTTGTCCCGATGCCCCAGCTTCAAATCCACAATACCGAGAGCCGAACCAAGGAAACCTTCACGCCCCTGCGCCCGGACGAGGTTCGCCTCTATGTCTGCGGCCCCACGGTTTATGACCTGGCCCACGTGGGAAATGCCCGCCCGGTCGTGGTCTTCGATAGCTTCGTGCGCCTGTTGCGCGGGCTCTACGGCACGGTGATCTATGTTCGCAATATCACCGATATCGAGGACAAGATCATCGACCGGGCCCACGAACTGGGCATCACCATCGCCGCGCTGACGGCGGATACCACTGACGCTTTTCATGCTGACATGGCGGCGTTGGGCGCCCTGCCGCCCGATCATGAACCCCGCGCCACGGATTATGTGGACGGCATGATCGCCATGACCGAGGCGTTGGTGGCCAAGGGCCATGCCTATGCCGCCGACGGTCATGTGCTGTTCGATACCACGTCCATGGCCGATTATGGCGTCTTCTCCAAACGCAGCCAAAAGGAACTGATCGCCGGCGCCCGGGTCGAGGTGGCGCCGTATAAGCGCAACGCCACCGACTTCGTGCTGTGGAAACCCTCCGATGATCAGCAACCCGGTTGGGACAGCCCCTGGGGCAAGGGCCGGCCGGGCTGGCATCTGGAATGCTCGGTGATGTCCGAGGCATTGTTGGGCGAGACCTTTGATATTCACGGCGGCGGCATCGATCTGGTTTTTCCCCATCATCAGAACGAGATCGCGCAAAGCACCTGCGCCCATGACGGTGCGGCCTTCGCCAATTATTGGATGCACAACGGCCATGTCACCGTTGCTGGCGAGAAGATGTCCAAGTCCCTGGGCAATTTCCTCACCGTGCATGAATTGCTGGATGAATTTCCCGGCGAGGCGATCCGTCTGACCCTGTTGTCGGCGCATTATCGCCAACCCTTGGATTTCACCAAGGATGCAATTGCCGAGTCCCGGCGCACCCTGGATAAGTGGTACCGCGCCATCGGTGACGCGGCGGCGGCGGAACTGCCCGAGGCCGTGATGAACGCCCTGTGCGATGACCTGAATACGCCCAAGGCCATCGCCGAGATGCACCGACTATCGGATCAAGCCATGGCCGGCGACGGTTCGGCAGCTGCTTCACTGAAGGCGGTGGGGCAAGTAATAGGTCTGCTACAGGCCACGCCGGAGGCTTGGTTCCAGGGCGAGGGGGGGGATGATGATCTCTCCGCCGCGGCCATTGATGGCTTGATCGAACAACGGCGGCAGGCGCGCGCGGACAAGGATTTCGCCACTTCCGATCGTATTCGTGACGAGTTGGCGGCCCAGGGCATTATCCTGGAAGACGGGGCGGGCGGCACCACTTGGCGCAGAAGTTAAGGGCGGGGGATAGGACAATGGCGAAAGAACGGCTTTATATATTCGATACCACCCTGCGCGATGGGGCGCAGACCTCGGGCGTTGATTTTTCGGTTGAGGACAAGCGCGCCATTGCCGAGGCACTGGACCGCCTGGGCGTGGACTATGTGGAGGGCGGTTGGCCCGGCGCCAACCCCACCGACAGCAAGTTCTTCGAGAACCCACCGACTTTGAAGCGTGCCATTTTTACCTCGTTCGGCATGACCAAGCGGCCCGGCCGCAGTGCCGACAATGATCCAGGGCTTTCGGAAGTGGTCAATGCGCCCGTCGGCGCGGTCTGTCTGGTGGGCAAAACCTGGGACTATCATGTGGATGTGGCCCTGGGCATCGAGCGCGATGAAAACATCGCCATGGTGGGCGAGTCCGTGGCGCATTGTATCGCTAAGGGGCGCGAGGCCTTGTTCGATGCCGAGCATTTCTTCGATGGCTACAAGGCCAACCCGGAATTCGCCCTGGCCTGCCTGAAGTCGGCCCTGGACGCGGGCGCCCGCTGGATCGTGCTGTGCGACACCAACGGCGGCGCGCTGCCGCACGAAATCTCCCGCATCGTGGACGAGGTGATCGAACATATCCCCGGCGACCGTCTAGGCATCCATTGCCATAACGATACGGGCAATGCCATTGCCGGCACCTTGGCGGCGGTACAGGCCGGTGTGCGTCAGGTGCAAGGCAGCCTGAACGGCTTGGGTGAACGCTGCGGCAATGCCGATCTGGTGGCCCTGATCCCGACCCTGAAGTTAAAGCCAGGCTTTGCCGAGAACTATGAAACCGGCATTGATGATGACGGTCTACGGCACCTGACGGCGACGTCGCATTTGCTGGATGAATTGCTGAACCGGGCTCCGGCCCGCCAGGCGCCCTATGTGGGCGCCTCGGCCTTTGCCCACAAGGGCGGCCTGCACGTCTCCGCCGTGCTGAAAAATCCCCAGACTTACGAGCATATCGATCCTGGGCTAGTGGGTAACAGCCGCCAGGTTCTAGTCTCCAACCAGGCCGGGCGCTCCAACATCCTGGCGCGGCTGACCGAAGTGGGCATCGAGATCGACCCCAAGCATCCGAAGGTCGACCGGCTGTTGGAAGATGTGAAGCAAAAGGAGTTCGAGGGCTATGCCTATGACGGGGCCGAGGCCAGCTTCGAGCTGATGGCCCGGCGCGCCCTGGGGGAGGTACCGGAATACTTCGATGTCGATGCCTTCCGGGTCATGGTTGAACGCCGCCACAATGCCAAGGGTGAGTTGATCACGGTGTCCGAGGCGACGGTCAAGATCACCGTGGACGGGCGCCAGATTATGTCGGTGGCCGAGGGCAATGGCCCGGTCAACGCGCTTGATATGGCATTGCGCAAGGATATCGGCCGTTACGCCGATTACATCACCGATTTGAACCTGGTGGATTTCAAGGTTCGTATCTTGGATGGCGGCACGGGTGCGGTGACGCGGGTGCTGATCGAAAGCGCCGATGGCAAGGGCCGGCGCTGGTTCACGGTTGGCGTCTCGCCCAATATCGTCGATGCCTCGTTCATGGCCTTGGTGGATTCCATCACCTACAAGCTGTTCAAGGACGGCGCCCCGGCCACGGCGCCGTAGGGCGGCATTATGGCCGGCACTGATTCCACGCAAACGGCGGTGATCGTCGGGCCCGCTCCGGCGGTCATTCTGGTGCGCCCGCAGATGGGCGAGAATATCGGCGCCGCCGCCCGGGCCATGAAGAATTTCGGCCTGGGCGAAATGCGCATTGTCGATCCCCGCGACGGCTGGCCCAACGAAAAAGCCATCGCCATGTCCAGCCGGGCCGATGATATTCTCGATAGCGCGGCTTTGTATGATGACACGCCGGCAGCGGTGGCGGATCTGCACGCGGTCTATGCCACCACCGCCCGCAGCCGCGAGATGGAAAAACCCTGTCTGACCCCGCGCGAGGCGGTGGCGGATATGCGCTCGCGCCTGGAACGGGGCGAACAGCTGGGTATTTTGTTCGGCGGCGAAAAAGCCGGCCTCTCCAACGACGACGCCACCTTGGCGCAATCGATTATCCAGATCCCCGCAAATCCGGCGTTTTCCTCGCTCAATCTGGGCCAGGCGGTATTGCTGGTGGCATACGAATGGTTCACCTCCGGCCCCGTGCCCGAGGCGGTCGTGGCCGGTGACAGCCTGCCCGCCAGCCGGGACGAGTTGGCCTTTTTCGAAAACCGATTGGAAGACGAACTCTCCCGCAAAGGCTTCCTGAAGCCGCCGGAGAAGCGGCCCTCGATGATGCGCAACCTGCGCAATATCTTCCGCCGCGCCGATCTGACCGGCCAGGAAGTGCGCAGCCTGCACGGCGTGATTTCCGCCCTGATCCGTCCTGATGACGAAGCCAATGACTAATCAGTGACTAATCAATGATTGAGCACCATCGTTATGGGGCATTTTGGCCGAATTCCCCGCATTTGCCATTTGACTTGCGCCCGTGAATGGGTATAACTCGCGCCACATTGCGCGCCCTATCCGCTTGGGTGGCTGGCCGCGCATGGGAAATCAGGCATTCAAGATTCTTTTGCGAGAGAGACGGAATTAGATGACGAAGCGACTGCGCTCGAAATACAAGCTGAACCGCCGTTTGGGCGAAAACATCTGGGGCCGGCCCAAAAGCCCGGTCAACAAACGCGACTATCCCCCGGGGCAGCACGCCCAGGGCCGCCGGCGGAAACCGTCCGATTACGGCATCCAGCTGGCCGCCAAGCAAAAGCTCCGCGGTTACTACGGCAACATCACCGAGAAGCAGTTCCGCCGCACCTATAACGAGGCGGTGAAGGTCAAGGGCGACACCACCGAGGGCCTGATCGGCCTGTTGGAACGGCGCCTGGACGCGGTGGTCTACCGCATGAAATTCGTCCCCACGGTGTTCTCCTCCCGCCAGTTCATCAACCACGGCCACGTCACGGTCAACGGCAAGAAGGTCAATATCGCCTCCTACCGGGTCAATGAAGGCGATGTCATCGAGATCAAGGAAAAGTCCCGCGAGATCATCATGGTGCTGGAAGCCATGGACAGTTCAGAGCGTGACGTGCCCGAATACATCGACGTCGACTTCGGCAAGCGCCGCGGCACTTTCGTGCGCACACCGAAATTCTCCGAGGTGCCCTATCCGGTGCCCATGGAGCCAAACCTGGTGATCGAGTATTATTCCAGGTAGCGGTATCGAAATCGTTAGCGAAAAAGCCGGCCTAGCGCCGGCTTTTTTTTGACGGACTAGTAATTTAGCACGTGAAAAGCGAATGAGAGGGGGCTGGGATCAGGTCTCGCTTTTTTTATTACCTACGTCAATTTGAGGCGCTTTTCCTTCCCGCCCCGCGACAAGATTAAGCGCCAGGGACAGCACCAGCGCGCCGCCGCCGACCGCGTATAGCAGGGTGTAATCGCCGCTGATATCGAACAGATAGGACAGGCCGTAGGCGCCCGTTGCCTGGCCAACGGCGAAGGCTATGGTTGCCAGGCGCCAGCCGCTCGTTTGGGCGCCGGCGTCGTGGCCGATGACGTGGCGCAGGCGGATCAACACCAGGGTGGTGGAGGCGGGGACGAAGGCGCCCATCACCAGGGAGGAGGCGACCAGGACCGCCGTGTTGTCCGTGACGGCGATCAGGCCGACGAACACCGCTTGCAGGACATAGCCCAGGCGCAGGGCCCATAGGCTGCCGATCCGGTCCGCCAGATAACCCACCGCGACCGGCCCCAGCATGGCGCCTAGGCCGAAGATCACCCAATAAAACGCCCCGACCTCAAAGCCCCGGTTCAGGCCTTGGACGATGAAGACTACCCAAAAAACCATGTGCGGCACCAGGCCCACGGCGTTCAGGCAATACTCGATATACAGGGATTTCAGCACCCGAAGGCCGGGCGGGCGGGATGCGGCCGCCGCCGTGCCGCCTTCGGTTGGCGCGGGCCAACCGTGCCAGGCAATGGCGGTCAGCAGGCTGGCCAGCAGACCCAAGGCGACCCAGGTCTCCGTCAGGCCCAAATCCAGGGTCAGGGGCACCATGGTGCCCGAAAGCGCGATGCCCAGGGCGACGCCGGTCATGATGATGCCGCCCGCCAGGCCCTGGCGGTTGGCGGGTACGAACGGCAGCACCGTGGGCGCGGCCAGTACCATCAGGATGCCACCGCACATCCCCGCGATAAAGCGCCAGACAAAAAACCATTCGAACGGAAACGGTTGCGAGCAGGCGAAAAAGGCCACGCTGGCCAGTAACATGCCGCCGCGCAAAGCGAACCGGGTGGAGGTTTTGGCGGCCAGTATCCGCGCCAGGGCGGCGCCGGCCAGATAACCCGCCAGATTGGCCGCACCCAGGTAGGCGGCATCACTGGCCGTGAACCATTCGGCGGAGGCCAGGGCCGGGATCAGGGGGGTATAGGCAAAGCGCCCCAGGCCGATGCCGACCAGCAGGGCGCAGAGGGCCGAAATCGTGCCGCGCCAGTGTCCCGCGCTTGTCCCGACCATATTGTTCAATCCGTAACCGTTACCATTTCGTTTTATGATAGCAGGAAAGCAGGGATCGGCACTATTGCAGCGATCAGTCCTGGGCCATGAGGAAATCGAAATCGGCGCCCTGATCGGCTTGTGTGACATGATCGGCGTAGAGCTTGGCATAACCCCGCGTGGGCGTCGCCGGTTGCGGCGGGTTGGCCTGACGGCGCCGTTTCAGTTCAGCGTTATCAACCAATAATTCCAATGTCTTATTTGCTATACTTAATCTTATTTCATCACCGTTTTTGACCAAGCCAATGGCCCCGCCCACCGCCGCCTCTGGCGTCACGTGCAGGACGATGGTGCCAAAGGCGGTACCGCTCATGCGGCAGTCGGAGATGCGGATCATATCCTTCACACCTGCCTGGGCGAGTTTTTTGGGAATGGGAATATAGCCCGCCTCGGGCATGCCGGATGGGCTTTTCGGACCGGCGTTTTGCAGCACCAGAATATCGTCCGCCTTGACGTCAAGATCCTCTGCGTCGATGCGCTCGGCCAGATCCTCCAACGAGGTGAAGACGACCGCCCGGCCCGTGGCCTCGAACAGGGTTGGATCGGCTGCGGAACGTTTTAAAATAGCACCGCCGGGGGCCAGATTGCCGAACAGGGCCACCAGGCCGCCCACATCCTCGAAGCCGTCGTCGCGGGGGCGGATAATCGTTCGGTCCACGAAACCGGGCGCCGCCTTCAGGCGGTCGCCGAGGGTTTCCCCGGTGACGGTGGGGCAATCCAGATGCAACAGCGGTTCCAACTCCCGCAACAGCGCCCCCATGGCGCCGGCGGTATGGAAATCCTCCATATAACCCACGCCGGTGGGTTTTAGATTGATCAGCACCGGGGTGGTGTCAGAGAGCTCGTTTAGACGCTCGAGCGAGATTTTCACGCCGCGCCGCCCCGCGATGGCGGTCAGGTGCAGAATACCGTTGGTGGAACCGCCCAGGGCGAGGAGCACCCGCAGGGCATTCTCGACGGATTTCTCGGTAATCAGCTTCGCTGGCGTCAGGCCCAGGCGGGCGGTTGCCAGGGCCTGGGCGCCGGTGGCTTCCGCCGCGCGCAGGCGGTCGGCATGCACCGCCGGTATGGCCGCCGTGCCGGGCAGGGTCATGCCCAAAGTTTCGGCGATACAGGCCATGGTGGATGCGGTGCCCATCACGGCGCAGGTGCCCATGGTCGTCGCCAGATTGCCCTCAATGGCGGCGATCTGGCTCTCGCCCACGCGCCCGGCCCTGAAATCGGCCCAAAAGCGCCGACAATCGGTACACGCCCCCAGGCGTTCGCCCTCGTAACGTCCGGTCATCATGGGCCCGACAATCAGCTGTATGGTGGGCAGATCGGCCGAGGCCGCGCCCATCAACTGGGCTGGCACGGTCTTGTCACAGCCGCCGATCATCACCACCGCATCCATGGGCTGGGCCCGGATCATTTCCTCCGTATCCATGGCCATCAGGTTGCGGAACATCAAAGACGTGGGATTCAGGAACACTTCGCCCAGGGATATGGTGGGAAAATCAATTGGCAGCCCGCCGCGCATCAGCACGCCGCGCTTCACTGCTTCGACCAGCTCCGGCATGCCCCGGTGGCAGTTGTTATAGCCCGAGGCGGTATTGATGATACCGACAATGGGGCGGTCCAGCATCTCGTCCGAATAGCCCATGGACTTGGCAAACGAACGGCGGAGATACAACGAAAAATCCTTGTCGCCATAATTGGTTAGACCCTGTTGCAGGCCCGTCATCTTACCATCATCGCTCATACTGTTTTCGCCCGGCTATTCTGGATAAAGCGGCACTATGCCGTGAAGGTATGGAGCTGTCTACCAACCCCGCCGACCCACCTCCGGCGGGGTTTCGGGCGCGCCGGCGAAACATTGCGCGATGGCCATCCATTGTTGGGCGGTCGCGCCGGTGACCATCAAGTTCACCTCGTTGATATTGCGGCCCTGGGTGACCACGTGGCAGAAATCGACCGCCGGGCCTTCGATCATGTTGGCCTCGTCCGGCTCGTTCCAGGTCCAGACGGCGCCGGACGGTGCGCTTAGGCGCACATGCGGCGCGGGGCCGGGCGGCTTCTGGCCATGCACCTGAAAGGTCCAGCCATAGGTGTTGACGCCCAGGGTGGCGATGTTCCTGATGCGGTCCGTGGGCACCCTGGCGCGGTGCAGCAGATCATAAATATCCTGGCCATGGGCCCAGGTCTCCATCAACCGGGCTGTGGCGGCGGAGCGTACGGACATATCCGGGCCGACCCATTTCATCCGCGCCTTGGGGTCGGCGGCGGCGAAGATATCGCACAGGGCATGCAGGCGTTGGTGCCAGTGCGCCAGCAAAACGGTGCCCTGGCCGGCTTCACCGTCGTCGAAATGTTCCAACCCCATGGTTTTCAGGCCCTTGGCCCGGTCGGCCTGGCGTATCGCCATGACGGCGTCGAAACGCGCCGGATCGGTCAGGGACAAGGTGTTCATCCAATCACCCATGAACAGATGCTGCATGACGTAATCCGGCGTCCAGTCCTTGAACGGCGTGGGCCGCTGCCAGTCCGCATCCGACAGGGTGCTTAACAGGGCATGTAGTTCATCGCCCTCGTCCCGTAAATCCGCCGCCAATTGCGCCATGACCATTTTCAACGTCCTCCCTGAGTTTCAGTTTCAGCGATTTTCACCGCCAAGGCTATAGGCAGGGATGAATTCGCGAGACCAAGGCCCTATAGTGGACGCAATCGTGTTGGTAGGAGGTAGGTATGCGTGTTGGTGTAGAGGTTGGTGGAACATTTACCGATCTGGTGGCAATTGAAGACGGCCGCGTCAGGGTGGCGAAGGTACCTTCGGTGCCGGCGCACCCGGACGAGGGCGCCATGGCGTCCCTGGTGGCGGGCGAGATTGATCTGGCAGCGGTCGAGGATCTGGTGCATGGCTCCACCGTGGCTACAAACGCCATTTTGGAACGCAAGGGCGCCCCGGTCGCGCTGCTGACCACGCGGGGTTTTCGTGACGTGCTGTTTTTGCAGCGCCATAACCGCACGCAGATCTATGATCTGTTCTACCGCAAGCCCGATCCGGTGCTGGCGCGGCGCGATATCCTGGAAATAGACGAGCGCATGAGCGCCCAGGGCGCGGTGGTCGAACCTCTTGACGAGGCCGCCACGGGTGCGAAGCTGGCGGAATTTCTCGGCGGTGGGCAATACAAATCCGTCGCCATCTGTCTCCTGAATGGCTATGCCGAACCCAAGCACGAACGCCAGTTGGCCGCCATGGTGGCCACGCAATTCCCCGACCTGACGGTGACCTGTTCGGCGGATGTGACCCGGGAATTCCGCGAATACGAGCGCACTTCGACGACCACTTTGGCCGCCTACGTCCAACCCGTGATCGACAGTTATCTGCGCCGTTTTGAAACCCAGCTGGGCGAACAGAATTTTACCGGACGCTTTTCCATCATGCAATCCAACGGCGGCCGTCTGCCCGTGGCTGGGATGTCGCGCAATGCCATTACCTCGTTGTTTTCCGGCCCCGCCGCCGGCGTCATGGGGGCCGTGCGCCAGGCCGGACTATCGGGCTATGGCGACCTGATCACCCTGGACATGGGCGGCACCTCCACCGACGTCTGTCTGGTGGCCGATGGCAAGCCGAACCTGTCGGGCGAGACCGAGGTTGATGGCCTACCGATCCGCACGCCGGTGCTTGATATTGTCACCGTGGGGGCGGGTGGCGGCTCCATCTGCTGGCAGGATGATGGCGGTATGTTGCGGGTGGGCCCGGAGTCCGCCGGCGCCGATCCGGGCCCGGCCTGCTATGGCCGGGGCGGCGATAGGCCCGCCATCACGGATGCCCATATGCTGCGCGGTACCATTCGGGCCGAGACCTTTTTGGGCGGTAAAATGGACGTAGATGGCGCAGCAGCAGCGCGTGTTTTCAAAGGCTTGTCTGAAAATCTTGATATGTCGATTGAAGAAGCGGCGGACAGCGCCGTGCGCGTGGCGGATGCCAATATCGTTGGCGCCATACAGCTTGTCTCGACCGAACGGGGACGCGATCCGCGCGACTATGTCTTGGTGCCCTTCGGTGGCGCGGGCCCCTTGCATGCCGCCCGCGTGGCCGAGGAATTGGACATCTCGACCATTCTGATCCCGCCCAACGCCGGTGTCTTGTCGGCCTATGGCCTGCTGGCCTCGGACTTCCTGCAATACGAGACCATGACCCGGCGAATTCCGCTGACGGCAGGCGCGGCGGCGGAGGTCAAGGATCTGTTCGCCGACTTGCAAGCCCGCGCCACGGCCTCGTTTCGGGACCTGGGCATCGCGGCGGATTTGCACTTCAGCTACAGCCTGGACATGCGTTTTATCGGCCAGGCCTTTGAAATCACCGTTGATATCGATGGCGAAACGTTGTCGAATTTAGCCGCCGACGATCTGCTGGAGCTGTTTAACGAGGCCCATAACCGGGTTTTCTCGTTCGGTGAATCCGGCATGCACCGGGCCGAGATCGTCTCATTCCGTCTTGGCGCCTCCGCCCCGCCGGAGGTGGTACCGGCCCTGAACGAGGGTATCGGTGACGAGGTGGTGCGGGGCCAGACGAAAATCTTCGATCTGGGCGAGTGGCGGGACTGCGAATTGCTCAGCCGCGCGGCAATCGCAGCGGAGGCGGCGGGTATTCCGGGGCCGGCCCTGGTGGAGGATGGCACCTCGACCATCTTCGTGCCGCACGGCTGGACCGCCACCGTCGATGATCAGGACAACATAATTCTGCAGTGGGAGACTTAAGCTCATGGCCGTGAACACCGTCGATCAAGCCGTGATCAGCCAGGGGCTGATCGCCGCCGCCCGCGAAATGGGCGTCAAACTTGTCCGCTCCGCCTATTCCCCCGTGGTGCGCGAGGCCAATGATTGCTCCGCCGCACTTTTGGACCGCCATGGCAACGTGGTGGCCCAGGCCGAGCTGATCCCCATGCAACTGGGGCCCATTGGCGCCACCTTTCGGCCCTGTGCCGAGCTGTTTCCCACCGATACCCTGGTGGAGGGGGATTTCTATATCAACAACGACCCCTTTCAGGGCGGCCAGCATCTCCAAGATGTTTTTCTGTTCTCGCCGATTTTTTTCGAGGGCACCTTGGTGGGTTTTGGCGCCACGGTGGCGCATCATCTGGACCTGGGCGGCGGCGCGCCGGGCCTGAACCCCGAGGCCCGCGATGTGCACCAGGAAGGCATTATCTTTCCGCCCTCCAAATACAATATGGATCACGATTGGAACGGCGGCCCGCTGGAACGCCTGGTGCGCGCCAATATCCGGGTGCCGGACCAGACCATCGGTGATTTCAACGCGCAGTTTGCCGCCAACGGTATCGGCGGCGGCCGGGTGATGGATCTTTGCGCCCGGTTTGGTGCGGACGTGGTGATCGAGGCCATGGACGAGTTGCTGGACTATTCCGAGCGGCGCATGCGCGCGGCGATCCGCGAATTGCCCGACGGAGTTTACGAGGGCGAGGATTTCCTCGACGACGACGGCATCACGGACGAGCCCCTGCGGGTCCAGGCCCGGGTGGAGATCAAGGGCGACAGTGTTATCGTCGATTACGAGGGCACCTGTGATCAGGTGCTCACCAACGTCAACTGCCCCTATGCCTCCACCGTGGCCGCCGGCCTGTCCTGCGTCAAGGCCGTGCTGACCAGCCCAGACATTCCCTTTAACGAAGGCAGCAAGCGGGCCATTGAGGTCCGTGCGCCCTATGGCAGCCTGCTTAACCCCCGCCGCCCGGCGCCAGTGCGCGCGCGTATGCTCTCGGCCTACCGGGCCTATAACGCGGTGATGAAGGCCCTGGCGCCCTCGGCCCCGGACAAGGTCATCGCGGCCGGCTTCGATTCCACCGAGATCATCGTGCTCAGCCAATTGAAACAGGACGGCTACGCCATCTATCTCGAAATCATGGGGGGTGGTTTTGGCGCCTCGGACCATGGCGACGGCTGTGACGCGGTGGACAGCCCGTTGTCCAACTGTTCCAACGTGCCGGTCGAGGCCATGGACATGGAATACGACTACTTCCGTGTCGAAGACTATAGCCTGGTGCAGGATTCAGGCGGTGCGGGCCGTTACCGCGGCGGCCTGGGTTTCCAGCGCCGCTATCACATCCTGGGCGACGGCGTGACATTTGCGACATACTCCGACCGGTTCCGCCTGGCCCCCCAAGGCCTGTTCGGCGGCGCCGACGGCGTCTGCGCCTCAACCCAGGTGTTGCGCGGCGACGAGGTCATCCAGCTGGCCTCGAAGACCTCTTTTGCCCTGAATAAAGGCGATATCCTGGTCATCCGCACAGGGGGAGGCGCCGGCTATGGCGCCCGCAGCGAACGCGCCCCTGGCGATGTGGAGCGTGATTTGCGCGAGGGCTTTGTTTCCCGGGCGGAGGCCGCCGAATAATCGGGTGAGGGACTATGAATAATAGCAATGGTGATGGTTCCGTCGGTGATCCTGTTTCAAGGGCAAAAGGTGTCATGGCGGCACACATCGCCGCGCTGAACGCCGGCGACGAAGCGGGCTTGGCCGCGACGCTGCATTTCCCCCACTATCGGCTATCGGGCGGAAGCTTGAAGACCTGGGATGGGCCGGGGCAATACTTGGCTGATTTCCTCGCCCGTGCCGGCAATGGCTGGCACCATAGCGCCTGGGATTCTCTGGATGTGATCGCGGCGGAGCCAGGCAAGGTCCACCTTGATGTGAGGTTCACCCGTTATCGGGAGGACAACTCCGTGCTCGGAAAATTCAGATCTCTATGGGTGATCGCGGAAATCAATGGTGTCTGGGCAGCGCAACTACGCTCTTCGTTCGCGCCCTAACACGCAATACGGTCACCGATCACAATTCCTCCGTTGGTGCCGATGCGGCAAAATCTTGCACCGGCGGGAAGCCGCTCAGCTCGACCGGCGGTACGATGCTGGCAAAATCGCGAGCCCGGCGCAGCACGTCCGCCATGGGCTTCTCACCCAGCGGGCAGAAGGCGACGCAGGCGATCTTGCAGATCCTATTGTCATTGCCTTCAATGGCCAGGTAGTCGTTCATGGTGTAGTCCTCGTCGCCCCGGTCGGACGGGTAGCGTTGCCTGAAACCGGCCTTCAGCGTCTTGAAATCCATGCCCCGGCGGCCCGCATCGGCAAAGCAGCGCAGGTGACTGACGCGTCCGGCGTCACTAATCGCCCCGGTCGGGCAGACGCCCATGCAGATGCGGCAGCTGGGCGGGCAGGGGTCGCCTGCCTGCAACGGCGTCCCCGTCAACGGGGCGGCGGTCAAGACACCGCCCAGACGGATGCGGGTGCCAAAGCGGTCGTGGCTGACCAGGCCGTTTCTTGCCTTGCGGCCCAGGCCGGCCAGAACGGCGGCCCGCTTCATGGAGAACATGGAGTAGGCAGGCGCGATGTTCGATAGGTCCGCGTCGGCCTTGTGGTCGTAGCGGGAACCGATGTTGTAGCCCATGGGCACCGAACGCTGGCCGTTTTGCTCCAACCACTGTGCCAGGCCAAAGGTAATCTCGCTCAATCTCCGGTTCGGGAAGACATAGCCGAAATTGCCCTGCACGCCGGTGTTCTTGATGGGCGTGGTGGTGGTATCCAAGACACCATCAAGCAGCTTGACCGCCACCATGACGACGCTTTCGGCTGATGGCATCAGCTCGTCCGGGCGATGGCCGCTATGGGGATAGACGCGCACGGCCTCGCTATCGAATGGCGCCGGATCTTTCCAGCGCGCGACGGGCGCCACGGCGACGTCGTCGGCGCCCAACTCTCGGGCTTTTTCCTTTAAGGCGTCCGTCAGAGCAGTGCTGTCGGAATCCGTTTGCGTATGATCCATGGCTCGACTCCTTTTTGTTATAGAGGCTGAGCATAGCACTTTTGTCCGATCCAGAGATTGCGAGGTTGTTCGGGGTCAACCTTGACAGGCTTCGGGACAAGGGCAGAATGATCCGGGGACAATGAACTTGCTTACGAAGGAAGGTGTGCCTGTTGTGCGAAATGATCAGTATCATTCCGGGGTCACCGCGTAGATGGACCGACCGCTTTTCAGGCGCATGAACGAGGCGGGCGGCGAGGCCCGCCTGACGATCTATTTCGCCGGTCAGCCTGTCAATGCCAAGCCGGGCGATAGCGTTGCGGCTGCATTGTTGGCGGCGGGCGTGAGCAGCTTTCGCCAAACCCCAAAGAGCGCCGCCGCGCGCGGTCCCTTCTGCATGACGGGGGCTTGTTTCGATTGCCTGCTGCGGATCGACGGCGAAGACAATCGCCAGGGCTGCATGACCCCGGTGCGCGAGGGTATGCGTATCGAGGCCATGGGCGGCCTGCGTCCGGTGGATGACGATGACTGAACAAGTTCCTTCCAGCATACCATTGGCAATTATTGGTGCCGGGCCCGCCGGTCTGGCAGCCGTCGCCGTGGCCCGGCGCTATGGCATCGACGTGGCCTTGTTGGATGAACAATCCGGGCCCGGCGGGCAAATCTATCGCGGCATTGGCTACGCCGACGCGGACAGAATGGCCATGCTTGGTGCCGAATATGCCGATGGCCGGGCGCTGCTGCCGTCCGCTGAAGATCCAGGCCGCCATGATCTGTATGGCGCCACGGTTTGGCAGATCACGGCGGATGGCGAGATCTATTACAGCCGTGGAGGCAAGGCGGCGGCGCTGCGGGCCGAACATATAATTCTGGCCACCGGTGCCATCGAGCGCCCCATGCCGATCCCCGGCTGGACCCTGCCGGGCGTTATGACGGCGGGGGCGGGGCAGACCATGTTGAAAAGTTCCGGCCTGGTACCCCAGGGCCGGCTCGTCATTACCGGCAGCGGGCCGCTGTTGTGGCTGTTGGCGGTGCAGTATGGCCGCGCCGGCGTTGACATCGCCGCCCTGGTCGAGACCACGCCGAGGGGCAATTATCACCAAGCCGTCTTCAAGCTGCCGGGCCTGCTACGCGAGGGGACGTTGCTGCGCCAGGGCCGCGCCTTGCGCCGGGAGCTTAAACGCCAGGGCGTGCCGCATTTCAAGCAAGCCAAAGATCTGCGCGCCATGGGCGATGATCAGGTGGAGGCGTTGCGCTTTGCCGCCAATGGCCAGGAACACGAGATCGCTTGCGATCTGTTGCTGTTGCACATGGGCGTCACGCCGAACGTGCAGTTTACCCGCGCCCTGGATCTGGCGCACGATTGGGACCAGGTGCAGCGTTGTTGGCGGCCACGTTGCGGGACCGCCGGCGAAACTGAAATTTCGAACATCCGACTGGCCGGCGATGGCGCCGGTATCGTCGGGGCCGGGGCCGCGGCCTTGCAGGGACGCCTGGCCGCGCTGGCAGTGGCGCGGGAGATGGGGCTCCAAATGCCCGCGAAAGAGATTGCCGAGGCGGGCATTGAATTGCGCCGGCGCCTTACCGCCCGGCCTTTTATCGACAGGCTGTTCGCACCGGGGGATGAATTCCTCGACCCCGGCGATGACACGATCGTTTGCCGTTGTGAGGAGATCACGGCGGGTCGGATCAGAGGCCTGGCCGTGCAAGGCTGCCGCGATGCCAATCAGCTGAAATCCTTTGGCCGGCTCGGCATGGGGCCGTGCCAGGGCCGTATCTGCGGCCTGGGCGTGGCCGAAGTCCTCGCGCGGGCGCAGGGCGTTCCGGTGCCCGATGTGGGCTATTTTCGTCTGCGCTGGCCGGCCAAGCCGGTGCCGCTTGATGAACTTGCAAAATTCAGCGAGCCCGAAATTGAGCCCGAAATTGAGCCCGAAGTTGAGGCTGACGATGGCGGCTGACACATACGATGTGATCATTATTGGCGGCGGTCTGCATGGCCTGTCGACAGCGATCCATCTGGCCAAGGCCGGGCTGCGGGCGGTGGTGGTGGAAAAGGACTATCCGGGACGCCATGCCTCGGGCGTCAACGCCGGCGGGGTTCGCCGCCTGGGCCGGCATCTGGCGGAGGTGCCGCTCTCGGTCGCGGCCCGGGAGATCTGGGAAAATATTTCTGACTTTGTCGGCGACGATTGCGGCTTCTCGGCCTGTGGCCATATCCAGATCGCCGAGACCGAGGCCGAACTGGCACAGCAAGCCGAGCGCGTCGGTCAACTGCAAGCCCACGGTTTCGAACACGAACAGCTAATCGATCAAGCCGCGTTGCGTGATATCGTACCGGCCCTGGCGCGCCATTGCCTGGGCGCGATCTGGTGCCCCGACGATGGCGCCGCCAATCCTTACCGGACCACCCAGGCCTATTTTCATACCGCCCAGGCCTTGGGCGCGGTGGTGAAACTGGGCGCGGCGGTCACGGCCATCGAGCGGACGGGCGATGCCTGGCAGGTGACAACCGCCCAGGACAGATTTCTTGCACCCGTGCTGGTCAACACAGCCGGGGCCTGGGGGCATCAGGTCTGCCGCATGATCGGCGATGATGCGCCGGTGGAGCCGGCGGCGCCCATGCTGATGATTACCGAACGGGTGGCGCCGTTCATCACGCCGGTGCTGGGCGCTGTCGGGCGCAAACTGTCCTTCAAACAATACGACAACGGCACAGTGATGATCGGCGGTGGCCAGCGGGGCCGCGCCGTGCCCGAGAAGAACCTGGCCCAGACCCAGCTAGCCGGCATGGGCAATAGCGCCGTCACGGTAAAGGCGCTGTTCCCACAGCTAGGACCGGTAAACGTCGTGCGCTGCTGGGCCGGGATCGAGGCGGTCATGCCCGACGGTATCCCGGTGATCGGACCCAGTGAAGCCGCGACGGGCGCCTATCACGCCTTCGGCTTTTGCGGCCACGGCTTTCAATTGAGCCCGATTGTCGGACGTTTGTTGGCGGAACTGATCACCACGGGCCAGGCCAGCCTGCCGATTGAGGCCTTTGCCATTCAACGTTTCTCTGGCGCGGAATTAGGGCAATTCGGTGTTATGGACTGACGGCGATTTCCGCCGCATCATAGGCCGGAGCGGCGCCACCGTGGCCGCCATCCACATTCAGTACATGACCGAGTTTCCTTCAGTCTCATCCTCGCGCGCGTCATCTTTTGTCACAATGACGCGTGAGCATTTAAGTGGTCGAAAGGGCGGGGTTGGAACAGAGTTTGATTTCTTGCATTGTTTTCGGTCCGGCTCTTGTTTCAAATTCACCGCTTGTTCCCGTAACGGGAACTGCTATATATTGCCCATGAGGACCATTGCGAAAAGAACGCTTCGGGAATTTTGGCTGAAATATCCAGATTCCGAACAGCCGCTGAAAGCGTGGCACCAGGAAGCCGCGCGGGCGGAATGGTCGAACCCGGCTGAAGTGAAATCTCACTATCGCAATGCATCCTTGGTTGGCGACCGCGTCGTGTTCAATATCGCTGGCAACAAGTACCGCCTCGTGGTCTGGATCAATTATGCTACCCAGATTGCCTTTGTTAAATTTGTCGGTACGCACAAGCAATACGACAACATAGACGTCAAAACGATTTAGAAACAAGAAGGTAGAACCATGGCTTTTGCAATCACACCGATCCGCTCGGAAGCTGACTACGATGCCGCGCTGGAAACTATTGCCGGCCTCATGGATGCCCAGCCCGGTACGGCGGAAGCCGATATCTTGGACGTTCTGGCAACCCTTGTTGAAGCCTACGAAGCGAAGCATCACGCTATTGAGACTCCAGATCCCATCGCGGCGATCAAATTCCGCATGGAGCAAGCCGGCCTCAATCAGGCGGCACTTGTGCCCTTCATCGGGCCCAAAGGCCGCGTATCGGAGGTTCTTTCGGGAAAACGCCGGTTGACTCTGCCCATGATCCGAAAGCTCCATGAGGGCCTTGGTATTCCCGTCGAGGCGCTTATTGCCGAGCAAAATCCCCGCCAAACCACCCGGCAAGCGGCGGGCATGTAAGTCATGGCTCGAGCGGAGAGACGAAATGAACGAGCTACTTAACGATGCGGTGGCGCGGGCCTTAACCTATTTGGATGGTCTGGATAGCCGATCCGTGGGGCCCAGCGCCGAGGCCTTGGCCGCACTTTCGGAACTGGCTGGGCCGTGGGCGGCGCAAGGTTCAAATCCTGATGACGTCCTGGCCAAACTGGATCGTCTGGGTAGCCCCGCCACCATTGCCAGTGCCGGGCCGCGTTATTTCGGTTTCGTAACGGGCGGTAGTTTGCCTGTTGCCCTGGCTGCCAATTGGCTGGCGGGGGCCTGGGACCAGAATGCCTTTTCCACGGTCTCATCACCGTTGGGCGCGGCCTTGGAAATGGCCTGTTTGGATTGGTTGCGTGAGATTTTCGGCTTCCCCAAGGGCGTCGGCGGGGCCTTTGTGACCGGCGCCACCATGGCCAATTTCACCGCTCTGGCGGCGGCCCGTCATGCGGTGCTGGCGCGGCGCGGCTGGGATGTGGAACAGGATGGTTTGTTCGGCGCGCCGCCGATTACGGTTCTGGTCGGCGGCGAGGGCCATGCCGCGATGTTAAAGGCGGTACGCATGCTGGGTCTGGGCGAGGGCCGGGTCCGGCGCCTCGAGGTTGATGATCAGGGCGCCATTCGGGCCGATGCCCTGCCGGTAATCGACGGCCCGACGATCCTATGTTTGCAGGCGGGCAACGTTAATTCCGGTGCCTTTGATCCGGCTGCCGCGCTGATCCCGGCCGCGCAACAGGCCGGTGCCTGGGTGCATGTGGACGGCGCCTTTGGCATCTGGGCCAAGGCGGCGCCGGCGCGTGCCGAACTGGCGGCGGGCTACGAAGCGGCGGACAGCCTGGCGGTCGATGGCCACAAATGGCTGAACGTGCCCTATGACAGCGGCGTGACACTGGTGCGCGAGCCCGATCATCTGCGCGCCGCGATGTCGATCAGCGCCGCCTATTTGCCCGACGCGGCGGTGCGCGAACCCTATGATTACACGCCCGAATGCAGCCGGCGCATGCGCGCGACGGAAATCTGGGCCGTGCTGGCCAGCCTGGGCCAGGCAGGCCTGGCCGACTTGATCGAGACCTGCTGCCGCCAGGCCAGCATGCTGGCCGAGGGGCTGGCGGGGGCGGGCTATGCGGTCTTGAACGAGGTCCGGCTAAACCAGGTCATGGTCTCGTTTGGCGACGATGAACGGACCGCGCGGGTAATCGAGGGCCTGCAGGCCGACGGCACGGCCTGGTGCGGCGGCACCCACTGGCATGGCCGCGCCGCCATGCGCATCAGCTTCTCCTCGCACGCGACCACGGACGCGGATGTCGCCAAAACCCTTGCCGCTATTCTGCGTGTCGCGCGATCTAACCGTTAGCGCTAACCTTCGGCCGCGAAGATCATGCAGGAACAGGTGGAATGCGCATATAGCTTGTCGTTTTCATCCACCAGCTTTGCCTCGGAGGTGGCGATTTTGCGGCCAGGATGCAGCACTTCGCCGACCGCCCGGATCAGGCTGCCGTCAACGGGCAGGGGGCGGACCATGTTCAGCTTGAATTCCAACGTGGTGTAAAACTGTCCAGCCCCAAGCAGGCTGTGAATGGCGCAGCCCATGGCGGAATCCAGCATGCCGGCGAAATGGCCGCCGTGTACCGTGCCCAGGGGGTTGAGCATAAATTCCTGGGGCCGGCCCTCGAACACCACGCGGCCCTCGGCGACCTCGACCAGGTCATAGTCCATGGTCTCTTGGTACGAGCACCGGGGCAGGCTGCCGTTCATCATGGCACGCAGGTAATCAATGCCGGCCATGCGCTGGCCCGCCTCCGCCGTCTGCTTGGCATCGGCCCAGCTGTAGTTTCGGCTGTTCAAGCTATCTAGCCTTGCTTGGGCGGGCGCTGCTTTTTTTCTTCCGTGGCGCCGCCTGCTTCTTTCCAGGCGGTATAGCCACCACGCAAATGACAGACCGGGGCCAGGCCCATGTCATGCACGGACAGGGCGGCAAGGGCCGAACGCAGGCCGCCGGCGCAGAAAAAGAGGAAACGTTTGCCGGACTGGAAGTCTTCCTTGGCATAAGGACTGTCCGGGTCGACCCAGAATTCCAGCATGCCGCGCGGCGAATGCATGGCGCCGGGAACAGCGCCATCACGCCACAATTCGCGGATGTCGCGGATGTCGACAAAGACCACGTCGTCGTCGCCATGGGCTTCCATGGCTTGCTCAACGCTCCAGGTCTCGATAATGGTTTCCGCGTGTTCGCAGAGTTCCTTGACGCCTTTGGTAATCATGACTGTCTCCTGAAATTTTGCTTGCTCAAGCTTAACCGCCGCGCGAGGTATCGCCAAGACGAATAGGTCGCCCCGGCCGCTGGCCGCTGGGCCTGCCTTGTTGCCAAACGGGCGCGCCGTTGACGAAAACCCGGTCGATGCCGATGGACGGCTCCGTTGGCGCATCGAATGTTGCGCTGTCGCATATTGTCTTGGGATCGAAAATCACCAAATCCGCGAAGGCGCCATCGCGCAGTACGCCGCGATCCTTGAAGCCGAATTGCGCCGCCGGCAGGCCGCTCATCCGATGCACCGCCGCCTCCAGCGGCAGCAGGCCAAGGTCGCGTGAATAATGCCCCAGCACACGGGGGAAGGTGCCCCACAGGCGCGGATGAGGATGCTGATCGTCGGGAATACCGTCGGAACCGATCATGGCGCCGGGGTACGACAGCACCCGCTGCACGTCTTCCTCGTCTAGCTGAAAATAGATCGCCCCGCCCGGTGCCAGGGCCTCCGCCGCAGCTTCCGGGCTCAACTCCATCTCCGCCGCCAGTTCCGCCAGATCGCGGCCGCGCACGTCGGGCCGGGGCTTGGACCAGGTGATCAACACCTTGCGGCAGCGTTTGACCAGGTGCGGCAGGATCATGGTGGAGGAGGCGTGGTAAGGGTACATGTCCAACGTTAGGCGCTGTTGGCCCTGGAATTTTTCGATCAAGGGCAGGGTCTGTTTGGTCTTGCCGAAATTGCTTAACCCAGCAGCCTTGTGGTGCGAGACGACCACCTGAACGCCGGCATCGCGGCCGATCTGCGCCACTTCTTCCAGGGCATCAAGGACATGATCGGCCTCGTCCCTGATATGGGCGGTGTAAATGCCGTCCTTGGCCGCCATGGCCTCGGCCACCGCCGTGACTTCCTCGGTTTTCGCGGCCTGGGCCGGGGGGTAGAACAGCCCCGATGACATGCCGATGGCGCCGCCATCAATGCATTCGCGCAGGCTGTCCTGCATGGCGGCGATTTCGCCATCCGTCGCGGTACGGTCCAGGTCGTCCATGTTGCCATAGCGCAGGGAGGAATGACCCACCAGCATGGCCGCGTTCAGAGCCGGCGGCGTGCGTTCCAAGCCGTCAAGAAAGTCGCCGGCGGTGGCGAACATCAGATCCTCGCGATCCCGCCACAGGGAAAACGGAAACTGTGCCTTGCCGTAGTTCTTCCACGGCGCGAGGGAAAAGCCGCAATTGCCGACGACCACCGTGGTCACGCCCTGGCTGGCTTTTGGCGCCATCTCGGGGTGGGTGAAAAGATAACGGTCGTCGTGGGTATGCACATCGATGAAACCGGGCGCGACCACCCGGCCCAGGGCATCGATCTCCTCCGTGGCGCTCTGGCCGCCCAGATCGCCGACCGCCGTGACCCGGTCGCCGGTGATGGCAACATCCGCCTGAAAGCCGTCGGCACCGGTGCCATCGATCACGGTACCGTTGCGGATAATGATATCCGGGTTGGTCATGGTTTACGCAGCCATCAGATCGATGAACCTCTGGAAGAGATAGTGGCTGTCTTGCGGGCCGGGGGAGGCCTCGGGGTGATACTGCACCGAAAAAATCGGCTGGCCTTCAACGCGGATGCCTTCGACGGAACCGTCGAACAACGAGGTATGGCTCTCCACCACACCGGCTGGCAGGCTGTCGCGCTTTACCACGAAACCATGGTTTTGCGAGGTGATTTCGACCTTGCCCGTGATTAGATCCTTGACCGGTTGGTTGGCGCCGCGATGGCCCATGTGCATCTTTTCCGTCGCCGCGCCGAGGGCCAGCGACAGCATCTGATGGCCCAGGCAGATACCGAAAATTGGCTTGCCGGATTTTATCAGGCCCTGGATCGCCGGCACCGCATATTGTCCCGTCGCCGCCGGGTCGCCTGGTCCGTTGGAGAGAAAGATGCCATCGGGGTCAAGCGCCAGGATATCTTCGGCGGAGGTCGAGGCCGGCACCACCGTGACCCGGCACTGGGCCGAGGCCAGACAGCGTAGAATATTGCGCTTGATGCCGAAATCCATGGCCACCACGTGATAGCTGGGCGTTGCCAAGCTGCCATGGCCCAGGCCCAACTGCCATTCGGTTTCGTCCCAGGTGTAGCTTTCGGCGCAGGTAACTTCCGCCGCCAGGTCCATGCCTTCCAGGCTGGGCCAGGCCGCCGCCTTGGCTTGCAGGGCGGGAACGTCAAACCTGCCCGCGGGGCTGTGATAGACCAGACCGGAGGGGGCGCCGCCGTCGCGGATCAAACGGGTCAGGCGCCGGGTGTCGATACCGCAGATGCCGGGCAGGTTGTTTTTCACCAGCCAGGCGTCCAGATGGCTCATGGCGCGGTGATTGGAGGGCTGGGTGATGTCAGCACGCAGAACCAGGCCGCGGGCGGCAGGGCTCAAGGTTTCGATATCCTCGTCATTGGCGCCAACATTGCCGATGTGGGGGAAAGTGAAGGTAATGATCTGCCCGGCATAGCTGGGATCGGTCAGGATTTCCTGATAGCCGGTCATGGAGGTGTTGAAACAGACCTCGCCCACCGCGTCCCCAACCTCATCTGAACTGGCGCCGATACCCTGGCCCCAAAAAATCTGACCGTCCGCCAGCACCAGCGCCGCCGTCGCCCAATCAGGCGCCCCCCCGGCTGTCCCGGCAGGTGTCGCGGCGGCTGTATCATCTTGATTATTCATGGTTTTTGCGGCTCCGGCGCATGGCTGTCTGGGCGGGCAAATTGGCGCGGAGATTAAGCAAAAGGCAGGCCTCCGTCAAGCTTCGGGTGAATGAAAAAACATAATAAAATCAATTAGTTATAATTATGCCGTGATGACGGCAATGATTGCCATTTGCGCCATTATCCTTTATCCTTCCAGCCCCTGCAAACAGCATGAGGAGGCGGAATGGTGCGTGAACAGCTGAAGGCCACGCTGACAACGGCCATGAAAGCCGGGGAAAAGCGCCGCGTCGCCACGCTGCGCCTGATATTGGCGGCAATCAAGGACCGTGACATTGCCGCGCGCTCCGAGGGCAGGGGCGATGGCGGTGGTGACGGCGTCAGTGACGAGGAAATCCTGGCGATCCTGCAAAAGATGATCAAACAGCGGCGCGAATCGACCACTTTGTATCAAGAGGGCGGCCGTCTTGAATTGGCCGAGCAGGAAGAACAGGAAATCGTCATTATCGAGGAATTTCTGCCCGAACAGATTGGCGCCGACGAGCTGGCAGCCGCCGTGGCGGCTGTGGTCGCGGAAACCGGCGCCACCTCTCTCAAGGACATGGGCGGCGTCATGGCGCAGCTGAAAGAGCGGTACGCGGGCCGTATGGATTTTGCCCAGGCCGCCGGACAGGTTAAAACACTGTTGAGCAGCTAGGCCAATTTATTCGAGCGGGCCTTTGTGAGCGGGCAAAGGCGAACCAAAGGCGTCGTGGCATGGCCATACCGGAGCATTTTCTGGCGGAATTACGTAGCCGCGTCGGGCTGGTGGAGCTGGTTGGGCGCCGTGTCAAGCTGACCAGACGCGGGCGCGAACATACCGGCCTGTGCCCCTTTCATAACGAAAAAACGCCCTCCTTCACGGTGAACGAGGATAAGGGTTTTTACCACTGCTTTGGCTGCAGCGCCCATGGCGGCGCCATCGACTTTGTGATCAATACCGAAGGTTTGTCGTTTCCCGAGGCGGTGGAGCGTCTGGCGGGTGAAGCCGGCATGGAAGTACCGCAATCGGCACCACGGGACCGTGAGGCGGAGGAACGGCGGAAGAACCTTTATGACGTCATGCAGATCGCCGCTGATTGGTTCGAGGGACAGTTGGCTGGTCTGGCGGGGGATGGCGCCCGGCAATATATCGAGGGGCGCGGCCTGGAGGCGGCGACCGTCAAGCGCTTCCATCTTGGTTATGCGCCGGTGCGGCGGGATCTGATGAAACAGACCTTGCTGGCGCGCGGCCTGGAGGAGGCGCAGCTGATCGAGGCGGGCCTGCTGATCGCGCCCGAGGACGGCGGCGACAGCTATGACCGTTTTCGCAACCGCCTGATGTTTCCCATTACCGATGCCAGGGACCGGGTGGTGGCCTTTGGCGGCCGGGCTCTGGGTGAGCAGCGCGCCAAGTACCTGAACTCGCCCGAGACGCCGATCTTTCACAAAGGCGATCTGTTGTACAATCTCGCCAACGCCCGCCAACCTGCCCGTGACGATGATACTCTGGTGGTGGTGGAAGGCTATATGGATGTCATCGCCCTGGATCAGGCCGGGCTGCCGTTTGCCGTCGCACCCCTGGGCACGGCCCTGACCGAGAACCAAATGGCCGGGCTGTGGCGTTTGGTGGCCGAGCCCGCCCTTTGTTTTGATGGCGATGCCGCCGGCCAGCGTGCCGCCCACCGCGCCGCCGAACGGGCGTTGCCGCTATTGCAGCCCGGCCATTCCCTGAAATTTATCGCCCTGCCGGCGGGCGAGGACCCCGACAGCCTCGTGCGGGCCAAGGGAACGGCGGCATTCACCGATTTATTGGCCGCCGCGGTGCCGCTTTCCGAAACTCTCTGGCGCATGCAGGTCGAGGGCAAGAATTTGGAGACACCTGAACAACGCGCCGGTCTGCGCAAGGATTTACGCGCGGTGGTGGGTGAAATCGCCGATGGCACGGTACGGACCTATTACGGGGACCATTTCAAGGACCGGCTGGAAAAAGCCTTCGCGCCATCACAAGGACGGCGGCAATCGCGCGCCGAAGGCGGCTTTAATAGGGCGGGATACAACAGGAATTGGCGCCCGGGCAGTGGCCGTAGGCCGCTTTACGCGCCGCCAATTCCGGCTCATCGGGGGCTTGGCCAGGGCAGGGATGCCGATACCTCGTCGCGCGAACGCCTGCTGATTGCCGCCTTGTTGAACCATCCGGACCTTATTCATGAAGTTTTTGAGGAGGTTGGCGAATTGCGCTTATCCTCTCCAGCGCTTGACAACATCCGTACCGTGATAATAGAAAAGGCCACGTCCGGCGTGCCCCTTGACCTAGAAGGCCTTCGTAACAATTTCCTAAGTGGTGGGATGGCTGATGCCGCCACCCGATTAATAGCGGAATTGACGGGCCCAGGTATTGCGCATCTTGATCCGCTCGCGCGCCCGGATACGACGTTGGCACGGGCTATAAAGGACTGGACAAGCGTTTTTCGATGGCACCGGCTGGAGGATCTGCGCCGCGACCTTAAGGCGGCGGAGGATGATTTGGGCCGCGACATGACTGATGAAAAGCAGACCCGCTTTCTTGCGCTAAAAGAGGCGGTTGACGTGGCAACGGCCGAAGCGGTCGGTTTCGACGATACTTAAAGTGAATAAAATGCGGCTTTTTTGCCGCGATTGTTATCGGGGCATTAATTTTTGTAGTGACATTGTGCGGGCGGAATACGCCCTGGCACGAAAATAGGCGGACATTCATGGCGAAAGCACAGGTAGCGGAAAAGACGGCAGGCGAAGAAAGCGGCGATCGGCCGCTCATCGACTCCAAGGCCGAGGCCAATCTGAAAAGCTTGATCGCGCAGGGGAAAGAGCGCGGCTATATCACCTACGACGAACTGAACGAGGCACTGCCTCAGGATCAGGTTTCCTCCGAGCAGATCGAGGATTTCATGACCCTGCTCTCCGAGATGGGGGTCAACCTGATCGAGGCGGATGACGCCGAGGAACAGAACGCCAATGGTGCCGGCACCGCCAAAGCCGCCGATGGCGGCGATGGCAGTACGGCCGAAAGCGACGGCGAAAGCGATGCGGACGCGCCGGCCGAGAGCGCCGAACTGGCACCCACCAAAGGTACGGCAGTCGCCACCAAGCCCGCCGGAAAGTCGGAAACCCTGGAACGGACCGATGATCCCGTGCGCATGTATCTGCGTGAAATGGGTAGTGTCGAGCTGCTCTCCCGCGAGGGCGAGATCGCCATCGCCAAGCGGATCGAGGCCGGCCGCGAGGCGATGATCGCCGGTATCTGTGAAAGCCCGCTGACCATCCGCGCGGTGATCGAATGGCATGATCTGCTGATGGCCGGCAATGTGCTGTTGCGCGACATTATCGATTTGGATGCCACCTATGGCGCCGGGCCCGACGGCAAAAAGAACCAGGGCATGGCCAATCATGCGGTCAATGGGGCCAATGGGGCCGCACCTGCAACGAATGGTGCTGCCGCGCCCGCTGCGAATGGGGCAACGAATGGTGCCGCCGCGCCGGCTGCTAATGGGGCCGCAAATGGGGCTACCAATGGCGCCGCCGCCGCCAATGACGACGATAGTGGCGACAGCAGTGATAGTAACGAGAACGCGGATAAGTCCGACGATGACGAGGAGGAGGAGGATACCACCTTGTCTCTCTCGGCCATGGAAGAGGCGCTTAAGCCGGGCGTGATCGCGACCTTCGAAAAAATCGCCAAGGTCTACAAGCGTTTCAAAAAGGTCCAGGATCTGCGCGTCGAAGCCGCCCTGAAACATCAGGAACTGACGGCGGCCCAGGAAAAGCGTTATCTGAAGTTGCACGAGGAACTGATCGCCCTGGTCACGGCGGTACATCTCAACAACAACCGCATCGAGGCGCTGGTCGATCAGCTTTACGGCATCAACCGCCGTCTGATCGGCCTGGAAGGCCGGCTGCTGCGTCTGGCTGAGTCCCGCCGGGTGTCGCGCCTGGACTTCCTCAAGCATTACCAGGGCCACGAAACCGATCCGCGCTGGGTTTCCCGGGTGCGCCGCCTGAAAGGCAAGGGCTGGTCCGAGTTCGCCACCAAGGAGCGGGACGAGATTAAAACCATCCGTGGCGGCATCGCCACCGTCGCCTCCGAGACCGGCCTGCCGATCCCTGAATACAAACGCATTGTCGCCACCGTGCAAAAAGGTGAGCGCGAGGCGCGTCAGGCGAAAAAGGAAATGGTCGAGGCCAATTTGCGCCTGGTGATTTCCATCGCCAAGAAATACACCAACCGTGGCCTGCAGTTCCTGGATCTGATCCAGGAAGGCAACATCGGCCTGATGAAGGCGGTGGACAAGTTCGAATACCGCCGGGGTTACAAATTCTCCACTTACGCGACCTGGTGGATCCGCCAGGCGATTACCCGCTCGATCGCCGATCAGGCCCGCACCATCCGTATTCCGGTGCATATGATCGAGACCATCAACAAGCTGGTCCGTACCTCGCGCCAGATGCTGCACGAGATCGGCCGCGAGCCGACGCCGGAAGAACTCGCCGAGAAACTCGGCATGCCCTTGGAAAAGGTCCGCAAGGTGATGAAGATCGCCAAGGAGCCGATCAGTCTCGAAACGCCGATTGGCGACGAGGAAGATTCGCATCTGGGCGATTTCATCGAGGACAAGAATGCGGTGCTGCCCGTGGATGCGGCGATCCATTCCAACCTGCGCGAGACCACGACGCGGGTTCTGGCCTCGTTAACGCCGCGCGAGGAACGGGTCCTGCGCATGCGTTTCGGCATAGGCATGAACACCGATCACACCTTGGAAGAGGTCGGCCAACAGTTCTCGGTCACCCGGGAACGTATCCGCCAGATCGAAGCCAAGGCCCTGCGGAAGTTGAAACATCCGTCCCGCTCGCGCAAACTGCGCAGCTTCCTGGATACTTAAACCCTTCGGTTGCCTGGCCAGCCCTCGCCCCCTCCCGGCCACCCCGGTATGTTTCTGCGGATCATACTCAATGGGTGGCCGGGAGGGGGCGCGGGCCGGTGACGCAGCGTAGTGCTTCATATAGAGTTACGGGCCTGTAGCTCAGTTGGTTAGAGCCGGCCGCTCATAACGGTCTGGTCGCTGGTTCGAGTCCAGCCGGGCCCACCACCTCTCTCCTCATCCATTCCGTCACCGTTGCCGCGGGCTTTGCCGCCCGTGGGCGGGGCGCGGCGAATGCTGGCGTTGGCGTTGTGGGGTGGGCGATGTAGTCTGGCTTGGTGACGTAAGGCGGAGCAAGCAAACGAAGGAGCTGAATAGTGAGCATCGAGCTGACCAAGGATTCCATCGATATCGGTATCGTGGTGCGCGACAGCGCGGCGGCGTTGAAATTTTATTGCGATACCCTGGGCTTGGAACATGTGACGGACGTGCCGTTTCCGTTCGGCGGCACCATGCACCGGCTGGCCTGCGGCAGCACCGTGGTCAAGCTGGTGCGCCAGGATGACCTCCCGGCGAAATCCGACAACGGCGGCGGGCCCCAGGGCGCCAGCGGTATCCGCTATTGGACCATTTCGGTGAAGGACCTTGCTCCCATCGCGGAGAAATGCCGCGCGGGCGGTTATGTCATCGCCATGGAACCAACGGAGATCCGCCCGGGCGTGCGCATTTGCATGATCGAAGACCCGGACGGCAATTGGGTCGAGCTGTTGGAAATCAACGGGTGAGCCGAAACACCGGGACCGCTGGCGCATTTCCACGGCGCCACGGCGCCACGGAGGGGCTGGGCGCAATGCCGGTCTGGGAATGGCGCCGGGTGGGTGCGCGAATACAGGTTTCGTAAAGCGGCATGATTTATCCCAGGGTAAGAATATTCCGCCACTATATTTCCCGTGCCTCAATATTCCTGGTCGCGGCGGAAGGCGCCATTCTGCTGCTTTTGGCACACGTGCTTTTGGCCACCCAAACAAATGCGCAAGGGCAAGGCATAGTCCCGGATTCCTGGTTTGCCAGCTTTATCGCCTTCGTTTGCATCGTTATCTTTTTATCTCTTGGTTTGTACAACCGGACGGTCATACCAAATATTCAAGTGATGATGGTTCGGTATGTTTTTGGCCTGTTCGTGGTTTCCATTGTCACCTATGGGCTTTTGCAGGCGCATTTGTCGTCTGTTCCCGTGGAATTATATTCTCCGACGAAATATTATTTACTGCCGACCGCAATAATGCTGGGAATGGCGGCGCTTTTTTGTACCAGATTGTTATTTCTATACGTGGCCGATCTGGGTGTCCTGCGTCAGCGAATAGTGATCATCGGGCCCAGGGAACTGGTGGATTCGTTCCAGCGCGCGGTTGTTGGTGATCAGGCTTCGGGCTTTGAGATCGTTGCTGTCATGGACCCTGCCGCGGTGGAAGATTCGGTAACGGCGGAGTTGCGGCGCGAAACGGAACGGGCCCCGATCATCCCCTTCGTGACCGAGCGCGCGGATATGTCGGCCGTGCTGGATCAATTCGACGCCGATGAATTGGTCATTGCCCTGCCGGACAGTGATTTGTTGCCGACCGACGCGCTGCTGGATTGCAAGCTGCGCGGCATTCAAGTGACGGAATTCCTCAGCTTCGTGGAACGTGAAATGGGCCGCGTTGATTTGCAACACCTGGATCCCAAATGGCTTATTTTTTCCGATGGCTTTGGTGCCGGGGTTTTTGTCAATGCGACTCAGCGCTGCCTTGATGTTGCCATCAGCATCATAATTTTGCTGTTTGCCTGGCCGATTTTGCTGCTTGTCACCATTCTGATCAGATTAGAGGGCAAGCGCGGCGCGTTGAATTATCAGGCGCACACGGGACGAAATGGCGAACCGTTTGCCTTGATCAAATTCCGCAGCGCGGCAGCCGTGCCGGAGGCGGGCGGGGCGCCCCGTTGGGCGCGTGCCGATGACGACCAAATTAGTGGTATGGGAAACTTTATTCAAAAGACCAGAATTGATGAAATTCCACAAATCATCAATGTGTTGCGTGGCGAGATGAGCATTGTCGGCCCGCGGCCGGAGCGGCCGTTTTTCGTGGCGTCCCTGTCGCACCACATTCCCCATTACAACGAGCGCCACCGTGTGCGGCCGGGGATAACCGGCTGGGCGCAAATCAATTACCCGTTCGGCGCCTCGATCGAAGATGCCCGCGAAAAACTCGCTTACGACCTTTACTATGTTAAAAACCGTAGCCTTTTCCTGAATATAATCATCATCTTGCAAACGGTTCGAGCTGTATTGTGGCCCACGGGCGGACACTAGCCGAATTCAGGGTGCCGGTTGCCCATTGGCCACCAACCAGGTGCCGGCAGCCTCGCGATGGGCCGGGTCGGCGGAATTGGCGTAGATGTGCGCTTGATCCAGTTCCGTGACTGGTTCGGTACCCAGCCGGACCAGGGTTTGCTCCACGAAGATCGGAAAGACCTGACAGAAAACATCGAAATCAGTGAAGTCACTGCGCAATTGATCATGCAACTGCATCATCGCATCCATACGGCCGGGCCAGTCCATTGGCCGAAGCAAATCAATACAGCGGTCAACCCATTCCGCGGCCAATTCTTCAGGCGTCAAATGGCTGTCATGGGTGGCCTCCGAGGGGCCCTCTGACCCATGGCTTGGCGCGCTACCGGGCGCTGGTTGGCATGGTGTGTTCATCAATTCAGGTCTCGTTGGAACGGCAGGGTAAATCGCCGCAAAATAAATCACCTCTGGCATTGAAACGGCACACTATGATTTCGCGGCACAAATGCGACCGATGTTACAACGCCACAACAGCAGCCATAATTGTTGCACAGCCGAGAAAAGAGCGCAAAGAGTTCAATGTGGCATAGAATAATTCCCGTATTTTTTGTGTGGATCAGGGGCGATGAATATAGGCTCATTCGCAATGGCTCATTCGCAATGGCCCTGGCCGTAAAGAATTGCCCGCCACAGCTGAATTCAATAGTTTCAAACGGCGATTGGATTTTTCAAAATACGTCGGATGCCCTGGCTGGAATTCCGGCCAACAATGTTTCCTGCCCCTTTGACGGAGCTACAAATCATGCCTGAAACAATTGTCTACCCGGACTTTGAATTTATCGAGGTTTCTGTCGCCGAGGGGGTTGGGCGCATGACCTTGAACCGGCCGCATGTCTTGAACGCGCTAATCCCGGAAATGATGGGCGAGATCATTGCCGCGTTGGATCTGATGCAGGCCGATGATGCGGTCCGCGCCTTGCTGATTACGGGTGCGGGGCGTGCTTTTTCGGCAGGCGGCGATGCAGGCTTTCTTGAAAAATTGAAAGACGCCCGGCCATTTGAAATCAAAGACACCGTCTATGCCTTCTTCGGCAAGGCGGTTCAGACTTTAAAATTATTCCCAAAGCCGACGGTCGCCGCCGTCAACGGCGCGGCCTCCGGTGCCGGATTTGAGATCGCCTTGGCCTGCGATTTCCGGATCGCCTCCAGTGCGGCGATGTTCCATCAAACCTGGATCCACCTTGGTTTGATCTCGCCCTTGGGCGGAATGTATCTACTGCCACGGCTGGTTGGTTTGGCCAGGGCGAATGAAATCCTCATGCTGGGACGCCGCGTCAGCGGTGAAGAGGCGGCGGAGATGGGGCTGGCCAATGAAACGGTGGCAGCCGAGGCGCTGGATGCGGCGGCGGAGAAGCTGGTCCGGCGTCTGTCCAATGGCCCGCCGTTGGCGTTGCGCGCCATGAAGGAGGGTATTCGCCGCGGCATGGAATCGACACTCGCCGCGGAATGGGAACATAGCGTCTATGTTCAATCCCTGCTTATCGACAGCGAGGATTATGCCGAGGGCGTTGAGGCATTGCTGCAGAAGCGTGCGGCAAATTTTTCAGGCAGGTAATGCTACTTTTGTGCCTGATTTAATTTTAACCATTTACTAAGCGAAAATCCGTAGAGTTCCGACCTTGAGGCCGCATCAATATGCGAGCGGCTGAATAGTGGGACGGAGATCATGGCTACGCCATTTCGGCGCATACTGTTGGGCTTTAGAAGTTTTGCCGAGGGCCTTGGAAGGGAAACCTTTGAAAGTCAGCGCGATTTCGCGCGTACGGATGTGAACACCGAGGTCACCGTTTTTTACCAAGGTCAAAGCCTTGAAGCCCGCTTGCTTGATGTCTCCATCTCCGGTGCCATGTTGCAACCTGCCCCCCTCCTGAAGATCGGCGCGGTGTTGGAACTGGAATTGCCCAACATCCCCGGCCGTGTCGAAGCCAAGGTCATGCGTTTGACGAGCGGCGGGGTGGGCGTTCGATTTCTTAATCCCGGTATCGGCGTGCTGATCGCGGGATGGAGCCGCGGCACTTCCGCCACGCCTGTAATGGCGACCGCTGGCTCCGGCCGGCGTTGAGGACCGGGTCATGGCGCAAACTCTAAAGAGCCCTATTGGCGACGGTTTCGGAAGCCGCTTGAAAGCCTGGTGGAATGGTGATGAGGCGAGGCCGGAGCTGCACAGGGTCAATGGCAGGTCTGCGGGCAAGAAGGACGGAGAGGTCGAGAATTTTCCCTCGCCCAGTGGCGTCGCGGAATGGACACCGCAACGGATCACCTCGCTGCAACGGGTTTATGGCGACGGCGTTGACGGCCCTTCCAGCCAGGAGCGGGCCCGGAACCTGGTTAATCCCATAGGTTTGAACGAACAGATGACGGTGCTGGATATCGGCGCCCGTCTGGGAACGGCGGCCCGCACCATAGCCAAGGAAACCGGAGCCTGGGTCGATGGGGTCGAAGGCAATGATCTTTTGGTTGAAGAAGCCGTGCGCCTGTCGGCCAAGGAAGGTCTGGTCAAGAAGGCGGTGATCCGCAAGCTGGAACTGAACGACCACGAAGTCAGGGAACACAAGCGCGACGCCATCATCGTAAGGGAATTCCTGCATCAAATCCCGGAGCGTGAGCGCTTGTTCAAAACCTTGAGCGAATTATTGAAACCCAGCAGCCATCTGCTCTTGACCGAATTCCTCACCGTTCATGAGCAGATGGCTGCTGGG